>Ga0209702_10000183_pt1 | contig 124879 bp, 126 predicted proteins | sample FRY01_FD_187210 | JGI IMG/M metagenome (GOLD analysis project Ga0209702, IMG submission 187210) | Freshwater microbial communities from Lake Fryxell liftoff mats and glacier meltwater in Antarctica - FRY-01 (SPAdes) (version 2) | ecosystem: Environmental > Aquatic > Freshwater > Ice > Glacier...
CCGACACCCCAGAGGGTCCGGCCATTAACCTCAAGTTCCACATACGCGGCGGCCAGAGCGTCGCCACCCGCGCTGAGGGTGTGCTCGACGTAGTCAAAAAGTTTTATGGCGACGCCTTGGCGCTCCAAAATGCCTAAGAAGGCGGCAATCGGGCCATTTCCCGTGTGAGCAGCCTCAGATTCTTTGTCCCCTTCCCGCAGTTTCACCTCAAGTGACACCTCGCCATCCATGTCGCTGGCGGAGCGGGTGGACAACAGCTCGTAGTGCCCCCACTTCTCTTCGTCTTCTTTGGAAGGCAAATATTCGTCTTGGAAGATGCTCCAGATTTCTGCGCTGGTCACCTCACCGCCATCCGCATCGGTCTTGGCTTGGACCACTTGGGAAAACTCAATCTGAAGCTTTCGCGGGAGGTCCAGAGCATGGTCGGTCTTCAAGAGATAGCTCACGCCACCCTTACCCGACTGAGAATTGACCCGAATCACAGCCTCATAACTGCGCCCCAAGTCCTTGGGGTCCACGGGGAGGTAGGGAATAGCCCATTCCAGGTCATCTACAGAAACTCCCTGCTTGGCGGCTTGGGCCTCCATCGCCTCAAAGCCCTTCTTGATGGCGTCCTGGTGGGATCCACTAAACGCGGTATAAACAAGGTCACCAGCCCACGGGCTTCTCTCGTGGACGGCCAGCTGGTTGCAGTATTCCGCGGTCCGTTTGATGTCATCCAAGTTGCTGAAGTCGATTTGCGGGTCAATTCCCTGGGTGAAAAGGTTGATGCCCAACGCCACCAGATCAACGTTTCCGGTGCGCTCTCCATTGCCAAAAAGGCAGCCCTCTATCCGGTCAGCCCCTGCCATGTAGCCCAACTCAGCGGCGGCAACCGCGGTTCCTCGGTCGTTGTGGGGGTGAAGACTGACAATCACGTTTTCGCGGTGATTCAGGTGCCTAGACATCCACTCAATGGAATCGGCATAGCGATTAGGCGTCGCCATCTCCACCGTTGCCGGCAAGTTGATGATGACTTTCCGCTCTGGCGTGGGCTCCAAAATTTCCAACACCTGGTTGCAAACATCCACCGCAAACTCAAGCTCTGTCCCGGTATAGCTTTCGGGCGAATATTCGTAATAGACATCCGTGCCAGGCACCATCGATTCCATCGAGCGACACAACCTGGCACCCTCGAGAGCAATATCGATAATGCCCTGCTTATCGGTGCGAAACACCACATCCCGTTGAAGAGTGCTTGTCGAGTTATACAGGTGCACAATCGCCTGCTTCGCCCCCACCAGCGACTCGTACGTGCGCTTAATCAGGTGGTCTCTCGCCTGAGTCAGCACCTGGATTGTCACATCATCGGGAATCGCGTTCGTGTCAATCAAGCTTCGAACGAAATCAAAATCCGCTTGGGACGCCGAAGGGAAGCCCACTTCGATTTCCTTGTAGCCCATGCGAACGAGCAGGTCAAACATCACCCGTTTACGCTCGGGGCTCATGGGATCGATAAGGGCTTGGTTGCCATCACGCAAGTCCACGGCGCACCAACGCGGTGCTGTCGTAATGTGAGCATCGGGCCAGGTGCGATCCCTCAAATCCAGCGGGAAAGCCTCGTGATAGGGCCGATACTTGTGAATCGGCATCGAAGATGGTTGTTGGTTGTTAATCATGAACGTACTTTCCCTCGCAATAGTGGCCCAGACCGTGCTCAGCCGCGACGGGGGGTGGCCTAAAGAAGGACCCCGGCGCGGCGGGGAAGAAGAAGGAGGGCGTTATTCACCTCTTTAGGCTAACACGCCACCCGCCGAGACAAAAGGGTTGCTACAGACCCAGCTTGTCAAGCTTCTTGGAGTCGCGTTGCCACTCCTTAGAGACCTTGACGTGGAGGGCGAGATACACCCGTCTGCCCAAGAGCTCTTCAATGCCTACACGAGCCTCGCTGCCGATTGCTTTGAGCTTGGAGCCTCGGTGGCCAATAATGATGCCTTTTTGGCTATCCCGCTCGACCCACAAATTGGCAAAAATGTGCAACAAACCATCCTCGCGCTCCGCCATTTCGTCGATGGTGACGGCAATCGAATGAGGCAACTCATCGGAAACCCCTTCCAGGGTGGCCTCTCGGACAAGCTCCGCAATGCGCATTTCTTCGCTCTGCTCGGTCGTAGCTTCCCCGTCATAGAGAGCTTCTGATTCGGGCAACAACGCCAGTATTTCCCGAACTAAAACATCGAGCTGTGAGCCCTTAAGTCCAGACACCGGGATGATGCTCGCCCATTCACCCAACTGGCTAACCTCCATCAATCGCTCGGCAATCATCGCGTTGGAAGCAGCATCCGTCTTGGTGACCAGGGCGATTTTGATCGCCCTGGGGTATTCCATGATGCTCTCGGCGATGAAGCGGTCTCCGGGGCCTACTTTGTCGATGGCGGGCACACACATGGCGATGATGTCCACTTCGCCGAGCGTGTTCGAGACTACGTCGTTGAGCCTCTGTCCTAGGAGGGTGCGAGGCCGGTGAACGCCGGGAGTGTCGACAATGACAATTTGGCCTTCGTCACGATGGACGATACCCCGAATCGCCATCCTGGTTGTTTGCGGTTTGGATGACGTAATCGCCACTTTGTCGCCCACGAGTGCGTTCATCAACGTTGACTTGCCGACGTTGGGGCGTCCCACAAAGGTGACAAAACCGGCGGTAAAAACTGACTTGGTTGTCATGGCAGGGGAATTTCTCCGGTCCGGGCTTGATCGATTTCTTCTCGCAGGGCTTTGCGCTCGAGCCATCCCTCGGTGGGATACACCCGAATCCAGGCCACCCTCTGGTTGCGTCCGCCAGGGGCTTCGGCCACCATACGAATGTCCTGATTTTCCGCGTGAGAGTCCGCGGTGGGCAAGCGACCAATGAGTTTGGTCAGCAAACCTCCGACGGTGTCAACATCATCATGATCAAAGTCGATGTCATAAAAGTCAGCGAGGTCATCCAGCGAATACTTCGCTGCCACGCGATAAGAGTCAGGGCCTATCGACGCGATTTCTTTCACATCGATGTCGTACTCGTCAGAAATTTCTCCCACCAGCTCTTCCATCAAGTCTTCCATCGTCACCAGACCAGCGATCCCGCCGTACTCGTCGACCACCATGGCGAGGTGGTTTTGTTCGTGTTGCAAAAAGCGAAGCGTGTCGTCGACTTTCTTGCTCTCTGGGATAAACACGGCAGGCTTGGCAAGCGTGGAAATAGCGGTCTTCTTAGCGCTCGCCGGCAGTTCGTGCTGGACCCTCGCAACATCCCGCAGATAGCAAATCCCCACCACGTCATCGCTGTCTTTGCCGATAACGGGAATCCGAGACACACCGGTGTCTAGAAATACCCTCATCACCTCTGTCAGGGAGTCCCCCGCCTCCACCGTAATCATGTCGGTTCGTGCGACCATGACCTCTCGCACGATGGTGTCACCCAGTTCAAAAATGGAGTGAATGAGCTCGCGATCCTCGTCTTCCAGCATGTCCTGATCCGCGGCCTCGTCCACCCAATTACGCAGCTGATCTTCGCTGCGCAACACGGCAGCGCCACCAGAACCCGGGGTGACGATATTGCCCATCACAATCAGGCTTTCTGCGATCGGTCCCACCACCAGGCGAAGAAAGCGGACGAGCGGGGCAAAGGTTCGAACCATGACCCTGGCGTTGCGAATTCCGACCGAACGCGGCGATGACCCCACCACGACAAAAGACACCGCAACCAAGATGACCCCCGCCACCAACAACACTTCCCACCATTGCGAAAACCAGGATGAAACAGCCAAGGTAATCAAAATTGCCGCGATGGTGTCCACCACCACTCGCACAAACCGCACTGCCGTGAGGTGGGTGGGCATCGCGGACGCGAGGGCGTGAAGTGCCTGCGGCTTGCGCTTGGTCGCTGCCTCATCGAGGAGATCATTTCTCCCCACCGCCCCCAGCGCAGCGCTGATCGCGGTGAGTAAACCGCCGACAACAATGAGCGCGAGGGCAACGATAAGGAACACGATGCTCACGCAGCGCCGCCTAACTCAGAACTAAACCGAGCAAGAATGTCAGCTTGCAGGCCAAACATTTCCTTTTCCTCCTCAGGCTCTGCGTGGTCGTACCCAAGGAGATGAAGAAGACCGTGAACGGTGAGCATGCGAAGCTCGCTCATCAGGGAATGGCCCGCGGTGTCTGCTTGTGCCGCGGCGACGCTGGGGCACAACACAATGTCACCAAGAATCCCCTCGCTTTCGGCTTCGCCTTCCCGCCCTGGTCGAAGTTCATCCATCGGAAAACTCAAAACATCGGTGGGCCCTGGTTCACCCATCCACTGCACATGGAGCTCCTCCATAGCGGCCTCGTCCACCAGAACAACCGCAACCTCAGCATCGCGGTGAACCCGCAAGCCCGACATGGCAAACAGGACGACCTGCTGAAGGCTGGCTTCGTCAATAACTGTTCCCGACTCGTTACTGACCTCAACGCTCACGAGAACCTACCTGTCGAGCTTCGTGGGCGGCATAGGCCTCCACGATGGCTGAGACCAGGGAATGCCTCACAACGTCGCTGGAAGTGAGGTAGTGAAAGTGGATATCCTCGACATCTTCAAGGATTCCGCCCACCAACCGCAAGCCGCTTTGTCCGCCGGGCACATCCACCTGGGTGATATCGCCGGTGATCACCATTCGGGATTCAAAACCCAACCGGGTGAGAAACATTTTCATCTGCTCGGGCGACGTGTTTTGGGCTTCATCCAAAATGATGAACGCCCTGTTGAGTGTGCGTCCACGCATATAGGCCAATGGCGCAACCTCGATGGTCCCGCTAGCCAGCAGCTTCGGGACAAGCTCGGGATCCATCATTTCGTGGAGGGCATCAAATAAAGGACGTAGATAGGGATCAATTTTGTCTGTCAGGGTACCCGGCAAGAAGCCCAAACGTTCACCGGCCTCAACAGCAGGTCTGGTCAAAATGATGCGGTCAATTTCTTTCCGCTCTAGCGCCTGCACCGCCTTGGCCATGGCCAAATAGGTTTTGCCCGTTCCCGCAGGACCAATTCCGAACACGATGGTGTGGGAATCAATCGCGTCCACATAGCTTTTCTGCCCCATGGTTTTAGGGCGAAGGGCGCGCCCCTTGCTGGAGAGAATCGGTTCGGAGAGGAAATTAGTGGGGGCAATCCCACTCTGCTGCGCTGCTATCGCAGCACGCATCATGTCTTCTGCGGATAGGTCAGCATTTTTCCTGGCCACTCGTCCCATTTCCTCAAGGAGGTCCACTGCGCGGCGAGCATCCTGCTCTGGACCGGATACCGCAATAGCGTTGCTGCGCACAGCGATGGTGAGAGAGGGAAAGTGTTGCTCCACCAGGGCCAGCACCGCGTCGTTCACGCCGAGGACCTTCACCATGGAAACGTCATCCAGGGAGGCGGTAAGAATCTTTGGGTCGTTCGGGGAGGACTTAGCCGCCAAGAGTTCCCTCTTCCAGTTTGCCTGCTAGCACGTGTGCATGGACATGGAACACGGTTTGACCCGCTTGTTCACCAGAGTTAAAAACCAATCGGTAGTCCCCCTGGGCGTGTTCGGTGGCAAGATTTTGCGCCAGCGCCACGATGTCAGCCAACAATCCCGGATCCGCAGCAGCGATTTCGGACACCGTTTTATATTTTTCGGTCTTGGGTACCACCAAGAGGTGGACGGGGGCTTGGGGGGCAACATCCCAAAAAGCAATCAGGGTGTCCGTTTCGGCCACGATTGTGGCGGGAACCTCTCGAGAAATAATCCTCGAAAAAATAGACGGGGTTTCTGCGCTCATGAGCCCAGTCTAGAGCGGAGGATTTTTTCCTGCCGGGGGTCATTCCCAGCGTCCTAACACCTGATTGGCAATGGCTAAAGCCGCCATTCCCGCACTCGAGGTGCGCATCACCAGTGGACCCAGCGATACCGATACCGCACCTGCTTCCTCGAGCGCTTCGCGCTCGGCAGGGGAAATCCCACCCTCTGGTCCAACGACCAACACCACGGGCCCTCCCGAACCTTTCAAACCTTCGGCCAATACCGTTGTCGCAGTAGGTTCGAGCAGAACCATGTGGTGAGTGCGAGCTAAGTCGCAGAGCTCTGCCAATCCAGCAAGTGGTGTCACGTGGGGAACCCACGCGCGAAGCGATTGCTTACTGGCCTCTGAGGCAATTTTTCGCCAGCGAGCAACCCCTTTTTGTTCTTTTTCTGGGGACCAACGCGAGATACTCCTCGCGGCTTGCCAAGGAATTATTGTGTCGACGCCAAGCTCCGTGCAGGCTTCCACGGCCCGCTCATCCCGGTCACCTTTGGCGAGAGCCTGCACCAACCACACCTCGGGCTCGAGCCGGGCTACGTCGTCAACTCGAGAGATATGAACGCGCACTTTTTTGGCCGTTGCTTCAACGACGACACACTGCGCCATGCGTCCACGACCATTCGTCAGTGCGATGGATTCGCCCACTGCCAATCTCGCCACGGTTGCTGCATGACGAGCTTCTTCCCCGAGGAGCTCAGCACGGCCGCCCGCTTCTAAAGAAGCATCAGTGCCCGCTAAATAAAGGTGAGCCACTTAGCCAAAAAGACGGTCGCGGAATTTATGGAACATCCCCTGTTGGGCACCCGCCAGGGAGGGGGCAGCGGGTTTACGCAATTCTCGAAGCTTCGCCACAAGTTCAGATTCTTTGGAGGAAAGCTTTGTTGGTGTGATCACGTGGAGGCCAAAGCGCAGGTCGCCGCGACCATTGCCGCGCAACTTTGTCACCCCTCGGTTTTTTACCGTGATGACATCCGCGCTTTGCGCACCGGGCTTTACCGTCACCAATACTTCGCCATCCAAAGCTCCCAGAGTGACGCTTTGGCCTTCTATTGCATCAATCACGTCGATTTCAAGGGTGGCGACAATGTCATCCCCAGAACGGGAATAAATCGAATCCCCGCGAACCGTGAATTCGAGGTAGAGGTCACCCGCTGGCCCGCCGCCGTGCCCAACTTCGCCCTGCCCGGGCAAGTGAATGCGCTGTCCCGTCTCAATACCACCGGGAATATCCACCGAAAGAGCCCTGGTGGCCCGCACTCGACCCTGCCCTGCGCAGGTAGGGCAGGGACTATCAATGACTTCGCCAAACCCGCGGCAACTGCCACACGGGCTTTGGGTGACCATGTTTCCCAGGACAGAGCGAACGGTTCTCTTGAGCGAACCGGATCCGCCACAAATGTCGCATGAGCGAGGAAAGCTTCCTGGCGAGGCACAGGACCCATCACAGGTTTCGCAGACCACGGCGGTGTCAATCTCAATACTCCGCTTCACTCCAAAAATCACATCTTTGAGGTCAACATCCACTCGCAGCAGGGCATCCTGTCCTCGCTCTTTGCGAGAGCGGGGACCCTGCTGCTGTCCCCCTCCACCAAAGAAATTTTCAAAAATATCGCCAAAGGGCCCAAACCCTCCAAAAGCTTGGTCCCCACCACGGTCATAGGACGCGCGCTGCGCGGGGTCGGAAAGGACTTCGTAGGCGTGGGTGACCTGCTTGAAACGGTCTTCTGCCCCCGCCTCACCATTCACGTCGGGGTGAAGCTCCCGGGCAAGCTTGCGGTAGGACTTCTTGATGGTGACGGCGTCAGCATCTCTGCTCACACCCAGTACTTCGTAGTGGTCAACACTCACAGATTAAGCTCTTTCCTTATCGTCTTCACCCAAAAGTCTGGACAAATAGCCGGCGACCGCGCGCACGGCGGCCATATTGTTGGAGTAATCCATGCGGGTTGGCCCCACGACCCCCAACGTTGCGTTGGACTGACCTCCCGATTGGTATGCAGAAGCCAAAATCGCTACTTCAGACAGAGCACCCTCGTTCTCGCGCCCAATGCGCGCCTGGACATCTGAGGTGTCCCAGTGCATCTCGGTGAACAACTTAAGCAGCGTGACCTGTTCTTCAATCGCTTCCAAAACGGGATACACGCTGCTGGAAAAGTCGCTTTCCCCTCGGACCAAATTTGCCGCACCCGCCATCACCAATCGATCGGTCCGATGGCCTTCCACCGCGTGGGAGAGCGCCTCCACAATGGCAGCGACCACCGGCGCTCGCCCGGGGGAAACCGAAGCGGGCAGGGCTTGGAGAACAACTGCAACCTCCGCCATTGCTTTGCCCACCAGGGCTTGATTGAGCTGTGCCCGGAGCTCTGCAATCATCACTTCGTCGATGTCAAGGGGACACTCAATGATGTTCTGGTCGACGGAACCGCTGTCCGTAATGAGCACGGTCATGAGTTTGTGGGAACCCAGGGGGAGGAGTTCAACATGACGCACCAGTGCAACGCTCAAAGTGGGATATTGCAAAATTGCTACCTGGTTGGTGAGTTGAGAAAGCAGGCGAACGGTCCTCCCCAGCGTGTCATCGAGGTCGGCAGATTCACGTAAGAAAACTTCAATCGCATTTCGCTGCCCCAGCGACAGCGGACGGACCCCCGCCAACTGATCCACAAACACCCGGTAGCCCTTATCGGTGGGAACGCGGCCGGCTGAAGTGTGCGGGGCGCTGATGAGTTCTTCCTCTTCCAGAAGCGCCATATCGTTGCGAATGGTGGCAGCTGACACACCGAAACCGTGACGATCCGCGATGGATTTTGACCCTACGGGTTCTTTGGAGTCGACGTAATCCTGGACAATCACTTTCAAGACGTCGAGGGCGCGTTGAGACACCATGGTGGCTGGCCTCCTCGTTAGCAGTCTCTATCAGTGATTGCTAATAGTACCGAGGATGGCGCTGGGAGTGACTCAGGTGAGTTCGCGGGCGAGATAGTCTGCGACCAGTCGGCCGCGAAGAGTGAGCACTAACCTCCCTGTCAGCGCCGCTTTTCCCTCGAGCAAACCGCTCCCAATGGCTTGGGCGATGAACGCAGAGGTGCCCTCCGCAACATCATCCCGGGAAATTCCCTCCCGCATCCGGATCCCCAATAACACCCTCTCCACAGCCTGGTCGTGGGCGGTCAAAATTTCACGCGAATGGGCTGGGGACTGACCCGCCCCCACCCGATCGGCATACGCTGCCGGGTGTTTTACATTCCACCAGCGGACTCCACCCACGTGTGAGTGGGCGCCGGGTCCGATTCCCCACCAGTCACTGGAATTCCAGTAATTGCGATTGTGTTGGGATTCCTGATCGGGGTCTCGAGCCCAGTTGCTAATTTCATACCAGCTGTATCCAGCAGCACTCAAAAGTGATTCGGTAGCGAGATACATGTCCGCATGGGTGTCGTCATCGGGGTGTGCGAGCTCACCCCGACTAATCCTTCGGGCAAGCGCTGTGCCGGGTTCCACAATCAAGGCGTAGGCAGACAGATGATCGGGCTCTAAGGCCACCGCAAAGCCCAGCGTTTCTTCCCACATTTCAAGCGTTTCTCCGGGCGAACCGTAAATAAGATCGAGCGACACAGCAAGCCCTGCCTCTCGGGCTTCCCTGATCCGAAGTGGCACGACTTCAGGGTCGTGGGTTCGATCCAACACCGCCAGTACCGAGGTGTTCGCAGATTGCACCCCGAAAGACACCCGCGTGACGCCCCCGTCAGCCAAAGCTTGCAATTCTTCGCCGGTGACGCTGTCGGGATTTGCTTCGACGGTCACATCCGCGCCGTCCACTACGCCCCACGTGTCTCGGGCTTGCTGGAGAAGTTCGAGGAGAGGTCGCGGCCCCAGCAAGGTGGGTGTTCCTCCACCGAAAAAGACCGTGCTGAGTTTTCTGGGCGCAATGCCGGTGTCCTTCATCGCCCGCGCGGCGAGAGCCATTTCGGCCTTGGCATGCTCGGGGTAGGAATCCCTTGAAACGCCGCGGTGTTCCTCTGCGGTGTAGGTATTGAAATCGCAGTAGCCACACCGGTGGGCGCAAAAAGGAACATGGATGTAGAGCCCGAAATCACGCTGGTCTGCGCCCAGGGCGGCGGAGGGAGGAAGCTCCCCATCACGGGGCGCAACATCCCCTTCAGGGTGGGGACTAGGAGACATTGATAAACCAAATGGTGTGCATTCTGGTTAACATCACAGCGACGGTGCCGGCGAGAAGACCCAACACGACATTCGACATGACAGAGCGCTCCACAAGTGCCCAGACCATGGCAGCCGGAACCATCAGAAGCGCAGTGATGCCATACATCCACCATTCCAAAAGTGACCCGGTGGGGGAATTTCCCAGAGCAGGAGCAAACGCTCCTATCCCCAGTTGCACGACTAACAGTGCTAACACAAGCGCCACAGGCCCCAAAGTGTAGTCATTCGGGGTTTTGCCACGAATGGCAAAAAACACGCCACTCAGCCCGGCAACCGCGGCAATCGCGACTTGGGCCCACACAAACCACTCGATCACGAATTACTCCTGTTTAGCCGGCTACGCCCATCAGGATACGGCTTGAACCTGCGCGAGCCTCCACCACAGCTACAAGTTTCTCTGCGCCTGCTTCCAGCGCAGCCAGTGGCTGGTCCTGCGGCCAAGCACTAACCTCAACCCCGCGGCCGTGCCGCAGATTGTCGGCTTCTTTAGTATCCACCACCACCACAGGCATTATTTTCTTCGCCACCTCGGCGAGGCTGAGCAACGATGAATCCCTCAGATCCGCCGCGTGGGGAGCCCCTTCGACGCTAAAAGGACCTACTCGGTCTCTTCTCAGCGCCACTAAGTGCCCACCCACCCCCAGTGCGCTACCGATGTCACGAGCGAGGGCCCGGATATACGTTCCCGAAGAACACTCCACCTCGAGCTGGACATCGATGAAGCCCTGCCCTGCCACCATTGCACCCACCTTCAACGAACGAACGGTCACCTCTCGGGCTTTGAGGGTTACTTCTTTGCCTTCACGCGCCAGGGCATAGGCCCTCTTGCCGTCCACCTTGATGGCACTAAAGCTCGAGGGAACCTGCTCAATGACGCCCGTGAACCCCGCGGCCGCATGCGCGATGGCTTCCTTAGTGCAGAGCGAAAGGTCTCCCTTTACCTCCAACGCCTCACCCTCTGCGTCATCGGTTGTGGTCGCATAGCCCAGGCGCATGGTGGCGCGATAGGTCTTGTCGGCCCCCACGATAAAAGTCAAGAGCCTTGTTCCAGGCCCGACCCCCAACACCAGTAGCCCGGTAGCGGCAGGATCCAGAGTCCCTGCGTGACCAATTTTTTTCGTCCCCAGCGCCCGCCTCGCTTGCGCGACGACGTGGTGGGAGGAAACACCTAGCTCTTTATCGACCAGGGCAATCCCCGAAATCATCTAACCCAGTGCCTTGGTATGCCAGACCGTCTTGATCTCCACAAAGGCCGTAATTCTGCTGAGGCTCATCGTGCCAATCCCCTCCTGTGGTGGCGTCACTCGCTTCAGAGTCTCCGCCGCAGCTTGCTCCCACGCCAGAGCGTCGTAACCACCGCCTCCCGCAAGGTCTAGGGCGTTGACATCAGCATGAGAAGCCATCCACGGCATAATTGCCGAAGGGTCACCGGTCAGAATGTTGACCACACCACCTGGAACATCGCTGGTCGCCAGCACTTCCGCAAAACTCATCGCCGAAAGCGGCTGAGAAAAGTGGGAAAGAATCACAGCGCTGTTCCCGCTTGTCAGGATCGGGGCAAGAGCACGGGAAAGACCCAACAAACTCTCGCCCGTTGCGCCCTGGGGAGCAAGAGCCACCACGACCCCTGTGGGTTCGGGCGTGGAGAGGTTGAAGTAGGGACCGGACACGGGGTTACCGTTTCCGGCTATTTGAGCGTACTTATCGGCAAATCCTGCGTACCAGACCCACGTGTCGATGGCCGCATCAACTTGGGTGCCCGCAGCTTTGGAGCTGACACCTTCGCTTTCGCGAATCTCCGCCACAAATTGATCTCGTCGGCCTTCCAACACTTCAGCAATCCGGTAGAGAATCTGGCCGCGATTGTATGCCGTCAACCCGGCAAACCCAGGGAAAGCCCCCCGGGCTGCGACAACGGCATCTCGGGCGTCTTTGCGGCTTGCCAGGGCAGCGTTGGCCAAAAATTCGCCCTTGGGAGTCTTCGCCTCATACGTGTGTCCGCTCTCTGAACGAGGAAATTTTCCCCCGATGTAGAGCTTGTAGGTCTTGGGGACAGCGAGTCTGGCCATTATTTTGCCCCTGCTTTCTGATCGCTTGGGTTAAGGTAGGCGGCGAGACCATGACGGCCTCCTTCGCGTCCATAACCCGATTCTTGATATCCACCAAAAGGGCTGGCGGGGTCAAACTTATTGAAAGTGTTCGCCCAAATCACACCGGCCCGAAGCTTGTCAGCAATTGCCAGCATGCGCGATGCTTTTTCTGTCCAAATTCCCGCACTCAGCCCATAAGGAGTGTTATTGGCTTTTGCGACAGCCTCCTCGGGCGTGCGGAAAGTCATCACCGACAGCACGGGGCCAAAGATTTCTTCGCGGGCAATGCGATGGCTGGTGTGCACATCGGTAAAGACGGTGGGAGCAAACCAGAAACCCTTCTCGGGAATCGCACACGCAGAGGTCCATCGGGTCGCCCCTTCGCCTTCGCCACTTCCCACGAGCTCGGTAATCCTCTCGAGCTGGGCCTTTGAGTTCACAGCCCCAATGTCGGTGTTTTTATCCAATGGGTCTCCCAAGCGCAAGGTAGACAGGCGCCTCTGAAGTCGGTGAACGACATCATCGTGGATGTTTTCTTGCACCAGCAGCCGCGACCCCGCGCAACACACATGGCCCTGGTTGAAAAATATCCCGCTGACAATCCCCTCAATGGCTTGGTCGATGGCTGCATCATCAAAGATGATGTTGGCGCCTTTGCCGCCCAATTCCAGGGTTACTTTCGTTCCGGTCCCGGCGAGGGTTGAAGCGATCTGGCGGCCCACGGGAGTGGAGCCGGTGAAAGCGAGCTTGTTGATGCCCGGGTGGGACACCAACGCAGCACCGGTTGCCCCAGCACCGGTGATGATGTTCACCACGCCCTCGGGTAAACCTGCCTGCTGGCAGATTTCTGCAAAAAGCAGAGCGGTCAAAGGCGTTGTTTCCGCTGGCTTGAGGACCACCGTGTTTCCCGCAGCCAGTGCCGGGGCAATCTTCCACGCCAACATCAACAAGGGGAAATTCCATGGAACAATTTGCCCGGCAACTCCGAGCGCCTGCGGGTTGGGTCCAAGCCCTGCATATTCAAGCTTGTCCGCCCACCCGGCATAGTAAAAGAACCACGCTGCCACGAGTGGAAGGTCAACATCCCTGGTTTCCCGAATGGGTTTGCCATTGTCCAGTGTCTCGGCAATCGCTAGTTCGCGAGAGCGTTCCTGAATAATCCGGGCAATGCGAAAAAGATATTTTCCCCGCTCACTTCCCGACATTTTCGACCACGTTTTGTCATATGCCACTCGGGCCGCTTTCACTGCCCGGTCAACATCGGCGGCCGTGGCCTGAGAAACAGTGGTGATTTTTTTCTCGGTTGAGGGAGAAATGGTGTCAAAGGATGACCCGCTGGAATCGACAAACTTCCCACCAATAAAGAGCCCATAAGAGGGCTTGAGATTAAGAATCGAGGTTGATTCTGGTGCTGGCGCATAATCCAAGAACGTCATAGTTAGTCCACACTCACATAATCGGGGCCACTGTAGTGACCGGTTCGCATTTTTTGTCTTTGCATCACTACGTCGTTGAGCAAACTGGAGGCGCCAAAACGGAAAAGGTCTGGTGTCAGCCAGTCCTCGCCGACTGTTTCCGCCACCGCAACAAGGTATCTCAGCGCATCCTTGCTGGTCTTAATCCCACCGGCAGGTTTCATCCCGATTTTTTCCCCGGTCATCCCATACCAATCCCGGATAACTTCCAGCATGGTCACCGTGACGGGCAGAGTTGCCGCGGGGGCAACTTTTCCGGTGGACGTCTTGATAAAGTCGGCCCCCGCAAGAATCGCCAGCCAACTGGCCCGCCGGACATTATCCAACGTCGCAAGTTCTCCGGTTTCCAGAATGACCTTGAGGTGGGCGTAGGTGCCATCGGGACGTTTGCAGGCTTCCTTGACCGCCACAATCTGGTCATAAACCACGCCCCAGGAGCCCGAAAGAAACGCTCCGCGGTCGATCACCATATCTATTTCATCCGCACCTTCAGAAACGGCGTATTCGGTATCCATGATTTTGACTGGCACACTCGCCCGACCGCTGGGGAACGCTGTTGCCACTGCGGCAACAGCGACGCCATCGGGTCGGTGTGAAATATGCCAAGAGCCCAGTGACTCCCGCACCTTGGCGACCATGTCGCCGTATACACACACCGCTGCCACGGAAGGAGCGGTGGGGTCTAAAGGATCAGGCATCGTGGCTTTCTGAGCAAGCGTGTGAACTTTGCCACGGGTGTCAGCGCCCTCCAAAGTTGTCAAGTCCACCATCGACATGATCATGTCGAGACCGGCCGCCTTAGAGGCGGTCTTGATTGACCGGGTCGCAAAACCTGCTGCTCGAGACTCCGCGCCGACAGTGTCAACACCGGGGATGCCATTGAGGAAAGTGGTCAGGGCTTTTTCCGTCGCCCCGGAGCCCAGGATGGAGTGCGAACGCTGAGTGGGGGCGAGTGCGGTGACTCTAGTGCTCATGTGGTGATGTCCTTTGGTTGATTGTCGAGCAAAAAAGTTGCAGTAGCTTCATCCATGATCATGACCGTGGCGAGGGCGCTCCGGGCAATAGCAAGCGCCACGTTGTGCTTATCCGCGCCCGACACCACGGCAATGCTGCGGGACGCCTGGCGAAGACTGTCCAAGGAAAGCCCCAGGGTTCGATTGTCGAGTTCAGAATCAGCGATTTCACCCTCCTGGGTGATGTAGCGGCCAAGGACATCCCCGACGGCACCCTTTTCCTGCAAGCGCCGCACATCATCGTGGTTGATGTAGCCCGATTGAACGTGGATACTCACCTCTGTGGCAGGGCCGGCGCTAAAGAGGTAGGTGTCAGCTTCTTTCGCCTGGGAGAGAACGCCTCGAATAGAGCGATCGGATTCGATGGCTTTTTTGGTTTCTTCTCGCTCAAGAATCGCGGGTGTCGGGAGCAAGATGACATCCCCCTGTCCTTTGTGGGCAATCATGGTGGCAGTTGCTGAGGCCAATCCCGGCGATGCGCTGTGGCTCACTCCGCCATTCACCTGGACCACCGTGACTCCACTTCCCCAACCAGCGGGCAGAGCTTGTGCGACGGAGTGCAGTGTCTTTCCCCAGCTCACTCCAAGAATATGGGTGAGGGGGCGCATCGAAACGAGGTAGTCGGCGGCAGCGGAAGCGACACGATGGTGGTCGCCCTCTTCTCCGCCGTCTCGGGGAACGACGATTGCCGCGGACAAAGAGTACGCAGCGCAGACATCGTGTTCCAGCCCCAACCGCCTGGCACGTGGATGAACAATTTCGATGCGAATGATTCCGTCTTCGCGGGCTTGAGTAATCAGGCGGCCCACTTTCCATCGGGTGATGTGCAGAATTGCCCCAATTTCATCCTGGGTTTTGTTCTCCTGGTAGTAAAGCTCCGCAGCGCGAACGGCGAGCAGTTCGTTGTCGAGAGGGGCGCTCATGCCTCCAGGCTAGGACGCGGAAGGAGACTTTGCAACAAATGTTGCACTATATGCTCAGATGAGCAGAGCCGGCCTTTTCGGCCAATTCGTCATCCACGCTCCGCTCACGCCCCAGCACCCAGATGGCGGGGACCTCCAACAGAATGACGATCATCAAGAAAAACACGCTGATCGTCCACGAACCGGACACCTGCAATACAAAACCCACAACCAAGGGCCCTGCGGCAGAAAACAGGTAGCCCATTTTGTTGACATAGCCGCTCAGCACCAGGGCAGAGAGATGGTTTGAGGTACGCAGACCAATCAGGGTGAGAGACAACGGAAAGGTCAGTGGCCCCAGCGCCAAGAGGACAACCCACAGGTAGGTGGCGACGGTCGGGGCCACCAGAAGGCCCACCATTCCTGCCAGTCCACACACCACCGCAACTCCGGTCAGGATGCCCGACCACCCTGACCGGTGGGCGAGAGGCGGAATAATCAAGGACATCGGCAGTCCCGTAATCGTGAAAATTCCGAGCGACAGGGCGGCCTCCTCCACACTCATTCCTGCCTCATCAATGAGCAACTGTGGCAGCAACGCAAACCAGGTATAGGCCATGGCGCCTGACACCGCAAAAATTGTCATGATCGCAACGGCAGTCGGGGACCGTGAGAGCGAAATTGAAGAGGATCCCGCGGCAAGGCCACCCGCAAGCTCGGCTTCTGCGGCTCCGCGGCGCTTGGCAAAAGGCAAAACTAGGAGCCACGGGATTGCGCCCACAATGCTGATGAGGGCCCATGCGCCCAGGGATACCCTCCAGCCGGCAAGGTCTGCCATCCACACGCCAAAAAATGAAGGCGCGGAAGAACTTATGGCCATGGCGGTCCCATAGGCTGCGGTCACTCGCCCAATTGCTCGTGGAGCGTAGAGCTTCACCAAGCCCGGAAGTATGACATTTCCGACACCGGCGGCAATCATCAAGACAGCGGTAGCGACAAAAAGGGAAAGAAAAGTGGGCGAGACGCCTCGCCACACATGGGCCAGCGCACCCAGAACTCCCACGGCTATCGCCGCAGTTTCTAGGCCCACCTTTTTCGCCAACCACGGCGAAAACCACGCTGAGAGGGCATAAGCGATAGGCGGGATCGTGCCGATGATTCCCAGCGGCAAACCTTCCATGGCCACATCAAGATCCATTGCTGGCGCCAGCGGCGAGATGGCTGCCACCCCGGTCCGTATACCGAGGGCGAGAAGAATAATGCCGGTGAGAGCAAGAACAGCAGTGGATCGGCGGGTTTCTGGCACCGGATAAGACTATGCCTCGAAGGCGCCTATCAGGATGCTACGAATGGCCAATTCGTCTTCGCTCATTTGCGCGGCTAACTCCACGCCCGAAGGGAAAGTCCGCATGCCACGGATGAATTCCACAAACTCAACGCGGATTACGGTTCCATATAAATCCAAGGAGACATCGAGCAGGTGCGACTCCACCACGCTCTCCGTGAGCTCCCCGAAGGTTGGATTCACACCCACCGAAGTCGCCGCGGGGTATCGCTTACCGTGATGGGTCACCACGGTGGCATAAACGCCGTCGGCGGGCATCAGGCCCTCCAGCGGCTGGGAAAGATTTGCTGTGGGATAGCCGAGCTCCCGTCCCCGTTGCGCCCCGGTCCCCACTTCGCCACGCAGCGAATGGTAACGACCAAGTAGCTTCGCTGCCTGAGCAACTTCACCCCGCCTAACGTGGGCACGAATCATGGTCGAGGAAACTCGTTCTCCCTCTTCTTGGCACACATCGGCAACTACTTCCACGCGAAAACCCCAGTGTTCTCCCTCTTTTCGTAACGAGTCGATGGTGCCCTCGCCACCATGGCCGTATCGGAAGTCCCCGCCTACTAACACCACGCTGGCCGAAAGACCTTCGGCGAGCACCACCTTCGAAAAGTCTTCGTGGCTGAGGCCAGAAAGCTCATCGTCAAAAGGCAACACGACCACTCGGGCAATCCCCGCGTGGGACAACAGCTCAACCTTCTGGCTCTCACTCACGATGGGAAGAGGTTCTTCCCCCGGTCGCAGAGTCGCGTGGGGGTGACGATCAAAAGTAACAACCGTGGCTTCAGATTTTCCAGCCATCGCCCTCAGTTGCTGAATCACTTGGACGTGACCGCGATGCACACCATCAAATTTCCCGATGGACACAGCACGCCTTCGACCATCTCCCGGCAAAGAATCAAGTCCATAGTTCACGGCCACAGGGCTCACGGGGTCACTCTCCCCCGAAAAAGCCACCACAGCCCCACAAGGGGCAGCGCGAGGGGAATAAAGGCATAACCCATCCCAAACTGAGACCACACGGTGGCATCGGGAAAGAGATCAGGTTGAAGAAGCGATAATGCGCCGATTCCCAGGACCCCTGCAAGCTCAATGGCAAGGGCGACGATGGCCACCAGCCAAGCCCCTCGCCTGGCGCTGAGAGCAAGAGTAAGGGTGGCAAGAACATAAATCAGAGCCGCCACGGCGGATAACGAATACGCGAGAGGCGCTTGCTCAAATTTGGTCAACACCTGAAAGCTTGAACGCCCCAGGCCCGCGAGGCTCAAAACGGCATAGAGCGCAACGATAATTCTGTGCACGGCAACAGACCTCGTCGGCGAGGCAGACGCACGTATCAGCTGAGGCTCCATCGACCTACTTGTCTTTCTTCTTTTCCACATCGCCGGACAATGCCGCGATGAAGGCGTCTTGGGGGACTTCCACGCGACCGACCATCTTCATGCGCTTCTTCCCCTCTTTCTGCTTCTCCAACAACTTACGCTTTCTGGTGATGTCTCCCCCGTAGCACTTGGCAAGGACGTCTTTCCTCATCGCGCGAATGTTTTCACGAGCAATCACTCGAGCACCAATGGCTGCCTGGATGGGCACTTCAAACTGTTGGCGGGGAATGAGTTCCCGGAGTCGCTGGGTCATCAACACCCCGTAGGAATAGGCATTGTCGCGGTGCACGATCGCGCTAAAGGCGTCCACCCGATCCCCCTGCAGCAAAATGTCGACCTTCACCAGGTCACCTTCGGCGTCGCCGGCGGGCTCATAGTCGAGCGAGGCATAACCGGCAGTTTTTGACTTTAACTGGTCGAAGAAGTCAAACACAATCTCACCCAAGGGGATGGTGTAGCGAATCTCTACCCGGTCTTCGCCGAGATACTCCATACCCTGCAGGACGCCGCGGCGTGATTGGCACAGCTCCATGATTACTCCCACATACTCCTTGGGGGCCAACACGGCGGCGTTGACCACCGGTTCCAGCACTTTTGAAACCTTGCCCGTGGGGAACTCGCTGGGGTTTGTCACGAGCATCTCTGCCCCATCATCCAACTCCACGGAGTAGACCACCGATGGGGCTGTAGCAATGAGCTCCAGTCCAAATTCCCGCTCCAGCCTTTCGCTGACAATTTCCATGTGGAGAAGTCCCAAGAATCCGCATCGAAACCCAAAACCCAGCGCAACGGATGTTTCGGGCTCGTAGACGAGTGCCGCATCCGAGAGTTTTAGTTTGTCGAGGGCCTCGCGAAGATCGGGGAAATCGCTACCGTCCAGAGGATAGAGTCCCGAAAAGACCATTGGCTTGGGTTCGGTATACCCGGGCAACGACTGAGTGGCGCGGTTCTTCACACCGGTGACGGTGTCCCCCACCTTGGATTGCCTGACGTCTTTGACCCCGGTGATCAGGTATCCCACCTCGCCAACCCCAAGCCCTTGGGAGGGAGTCGGCTCGGGAGAACTGACTCCGATTTCTAGGAGCTCATGTTGGGCTTTGGTCGACATCATTTCGATGCGCTCTCGGGGAGCAAGGGAGCCATCCACCATGCGCACATAGGTAATAACTCCCCTGTAGGAGTCATAGACAGAATCAAAAATGAGCGCTCGTGCGGGAGCATTTGGATCGCCCTTGGGGGCCGGAATAGTCTCCACTACCCGATCGAGAAGCTCCGCCACACCCGCACCGGTTTTGCCGCTGACGCGGAGGACATCATCCGGTGATCCACCAATCAAACTGGCGAGCTCTTTTGCATAACGGTCGGGATCCGCAGCCGGCAAATCAATTTTGTTCAACACCGGAATAACGGTGAGGTCATTTTCCAACGCAAGGTAGAGATTGGCTAAGGTCTGGGCTTCGATTCCCTGCGCAGCGTCCACCAAAAGAACTGCTCCTTCGCAGGCCGCCAAAGACCGGGAGACTTCGTAGGTGAAATCCACGTGCCCGGGGGTGTCAATCATGTTCAAGGCGTAGGTCTTGTCCGCTGTGGTCCAGGGCATTCGAACGGCCTGGGACTTGATGGTGATTCCCCGTTCGCGCTCAATATCCATCCGGTCGAGATACTGCTCCCGCATCTGCCGGGCATCGACCACTCCGGTGAGTTGGAGCATGCGGTCGGCAAGGGTCGACTTACCGTGGTCGATGTGCGCAATGATGCAGAAATTGCGCAGGCGCCACGTATCCGTGGACGCCGGCTGGATATCGCTAGCAGAGTGAGCAGTCATGTGACTTGATTCTCCCATGCTCCAGCGGTAGCACCCTGCGCATCCACCTGGTATCGTTGCACTTTGGCTAGCTTATTTCTGGGCCCTCTCTCCCAGATCTGAGAACACGTTCCCACCCGCATGGGGTCCCACAGGAATGTTCCCAAGGCCCAACATATGAAAAAGGAAATTTAGTGGCAAACATCAAGTCGCAGATCAAGCGCAACAAGACCAACCAAAAAGCAACAGACCGTAACCGCGCTGTCCGCAGCGAGGTCCGTACCTCTGTGCGTCAAGCTCGTGAAGCCATCAAGGCCGGCGATAAAGACAAGGCCATCGCTGCTGTCACCGCTGCGAGTCGCAAACTCGACAAAGCAGTGAGCAAAGGCGTGGTTCACAAGAACCAGGCCGCGAACCGCAAGTCCGCTATCTCTCAGCAGGCAGCGGCCCTCTAGCGCTTTCAAAAAAGCGGACAACTTTCGGGTTGTCCGCTTTTTTTGTTTCCTTCCCTGCCAAACAGGACCCACAATCCCCTCCGCGACATCTGCGTCGCCGCATCAGTCCCACACAGGTCTCACTTAAGCTATTCCCTGTGGGGGTATCCCCTCGAAAAAAGAGCAGGATAAAGATGGCCTTCAATGTGATTCTTGATGTTGACACCGGTGTTGATGACGCGCTTGCGATCCTCTACGCAACCCGCCACCCCGACGTCTCCGTGCTGGGCATCACCTGTGTTGATGGAAATACCAATCTTGCGCAGGTGTGTCACAACACCCTCCAAGTCCTCGATGCTGCGGGAGCGGCGCCCATTCCTGTGGCAGCCGGTGCCGCGACGCCCCTGATGGGCCCAGTGGGAGATTCTTCCCATGTGCATGGAGACGATGGGCTTGCCGGTCTCGCGCACCACAACACGCAACGAGCGCTGGACCCCCGTCACGCCATTGAATTGATCAGAGACCTCGTCGAAGAATCACGAGAACCCGTCACTCTCGTCCCCATCGGCCCCCTCACCAACATCGCACTCTTCCTCTCCACTTTTCCCGCTACGGCAGCAAAAGTGCAACAAATCGTGCTGATGGGTGGGTCCGCGTCCGGGGGGAACGTTACCGCGACCGCGGAATTCAACGTGTGGCACGACCCCGAGGCCGCCCACATCGTTTTCTCCAGCGCCATTCCCCTGACCATGTATGGACTCGACGTTTTCAACGACCTCACGATGGGAGCATCGGAGGTGGCCGAGCTCCGCGAGGCCGGGACCCCAGCCTCAATCCTTGGCGCGGATATCACGGACTACCGTCTCAACTCACCCGATGGAGAGATGACCTTGGGTGACTACGGCGCAATCGCCACCCTTGTTCACCCCGAGCTCGCCACAGGCATTCCCATGCTCGTCTCTGTCGATACTTCGTCAGGGCCAGGGCGCGGGCAGACCATTTGCGATCAGCGTCCAAGTTCGGGCGACCCCTCGGATATCCGGTTGGGCCGAGAATGCACCGTCATTGTTGACGTCGATGCCGAATCAATGGTCAGGCTATGGATTGACCGGATGAAATAGGTCCGACCCGATTCGAGCTCTCAGATCTGTCAGAATAGCGAAATGTTTCAGTGTTCTTTCATGTTCGTTCCGCGGACCCGGGACGATGAGTTTTATGTTCTTGACGACGCCATTGCCGAGTACGCGAAGGCCTTGCCGGGCTTCCTAGGCCGGAATCCTGGTTTTCGGGGGATAAAAAGAGAATCAACGCTGTCTACTACTTCGAGAGTATGGAAGCCGTGGCCACCTTCTCCCGGTTCCCCACCCATCACGAAGCAAAAGAAAAATATGCGCAATGGTACGACGGCTACCAGGTGGTGAGTTCCGAAGTACAAGCGACCTACGGTGACGGAAAGATGGACCACATCACCCGCTAACGGCTAGACGAGTTTTTTGCCCCGGTGGGAAACGATTCGCACCAATCTCTCCAGTGAATAGTGGGGGTTGAGGCCGTGTCCTTTGAGAGAAGCATCAGTCGCAGCAACCTCGAGAATCGCTGCCCCCAAGCCCGCCTCATCCCATCCTTGGAGATTGCCTCTCGCAACCCTCGCCTGCCACGGGGCAATACCCAGCTGGGCGGCAACCGCGTCATTACTCCCCCGCGTTCCACCAACCTGAGCCATAGCGCGCAGTTTCATGGCAAAAGCCGAGACAATCAAAATGGGTTCCGCCCCAGAATCTAAAGCCTGCCGCAGAAGCAGGGTGGCTTGCGTGAAGCGACCGGAGATCGCCGAATCAGCCACCTGAAACGACGTAGCTTCAACACGAGACCCGTAGTAGCGAGAGACCGTGGCCTCGGTAATCTGAGCCCCCTCCGCATCAGAGATGAGCTGTTGGCAAGCGGACGCAAGTTCCGCTAAGTCCGAACTAAAGGCATCAGCGAGCGCACGCTGCGCTGCCGGGGTGGCGGAAGCTCCCATCCGCTGAAACTCAGCGGAAAGAAAGCTCATTCGATCGCTGTCCTTTTTGATTTCTTTGCATTCCACAATCACTGCCACAGGACCTGATTTTTTGAGAGTGTCGAGTAACTTCTTTCCGCGATTTCCACCACCGTGGCGCATCACCACAACGACATCTGGTTCGGGGGACTCCACATAGCTCAGGGCGTCTTCAAGGAAAGCGTCACTGCATTTCTCCAGTGCTGATACTCGCAACAGTCGTGGTTCGCCAAAAAGGCTTGGGCTTGCCATCTGGAACAGTTCGCCACCGGCGTAGCTGGAGGCGTCGATGTCGCTCACTTCGACGCCAGCATCACCAGATTTCAAGCGGTCAGAGAGGATTCGGATGGCACGATCGGCTAAGAAGGACTCGGGGCCCGTGACCAGGACAACCGGCGCTTCTCTAATGCCGTGCCAGGGAACAATGGGAGCCGCTGGTGTTACCGCCATGGGCGCCCTTTCTCCTTCACATTCCAGACTACCCGGCGGGCTGTTCCCTCTCCGACCACATCACCAGCGCCCCCGCAGCATTTTTTCCCAGAGTAATCGTGCCCCGCTGGTCGGATCGAAGCGTTGTGACACCAAGGTTTTCCAGAATGCCCAGCGCCCTGTCGGTGGGGTGCCCGTAGGTATTTTCCGCGCCCACTCCAATCAGCCCCGCTTGGGCACCCAGTTCTTCATAGAGCCCCGCGTACTGGTCTGATGAGCCGTGATGGCTGACTTTCACCACATCCACCCCGCCGAGGGTTTCTCTCCCCGCGAGGATTCGCTGGGGAATGTCACCCAGATCTCCCAAGAAAATTCCTGATAAACAGCTGGCGCACCCCTCCAGTGGTGTGAGCGTGACCACCACGCTGGAGTCGTTACCAGGCTCAGAGAGGGAAGTGTCAGTGGGCCAGACCACCTCGAGCAGGGAATCCCCCAAACGCAGAGCATCCCCCGCGACAACCTCCTGGACCATGGCCCCTGAAAGCTCCAGGGCCGAAACGATGTCCCGGTCTTGGCTGCCAAGAGCAGGCCCTCGCCACACCAGTGGGGTGCGTCCGGCAAGCGCCGGCCACCCACCAACATGGTCGATGTCAAAGTGAGTGATGATGGCCAGATCAATCTCGCGAACTCCTAGCAAATCAAAGCATTCACTCAGCGCCCGGGGGCTCTCCCCTGCGTCGATTAGCGCAACCTCTTCGCCAGAGCGAATGAGAATCGCATCCCCCTGGCCAACATCGCACTGCGCGATACTCCAGTCAGCCGGAATTCCCGCTTTGAGAATGGCTCGCGGTGCAAGAAAGCCCGTCATTACCGCGAGCGCAACGATTCCCCACACCCCAGCAATAACCCGCCTTAGCCCGCGGTGGCGCTGACTGGTCAGGAGTAACCAGGTAATGGCCAAATATCCCAGAGCGGCAGCCGAAATTAGGCCCCACCATCCTGGTGGCCAGGCAATGGTAGCGAAAGGAATAGCTGCAAGCGAGCGACCAATGGCGGCGATATAGGCAGAAGGCCACCACGCCAGCCAGACCAGCCCCGCGGCGAGGGCGGGAAGAACCCCGCTCACGACACACGCCAGCATTCCCACAATTGTGGCGAGGGGGGCGGCAGGAGCAGCCAAGACATTCGCGGGAACCGCAAACACGGGGATAACGGGGTTGAGCAAAATAAGGATGGGTTGGCAGGCAATCTGCGCCGCCACCGGCAGGGCGATAACCACCGCCAGCGGGGCAGGCATGTAGCGGGACAACCTCTTCGTCACGGGCAGGGCGAGGAGAAGGATTCCGCCGGTCGCCGCCACCGAAAGCGCAAAGGCGAAATCAAGTGCGAGCCAGGGATTAATCGCCAATAAACCCAAAACTGTCATTCCCAGAACTGGAATTCCCCGAACCGGCCGGGACGAGGCAAGAGACACCAGAACGATACTGGCCATGATGGAGGCCCTGATGATGCTGGGTTCCGGGGTAACCAAAATCACAAAGCCCACGAGCGCGAGGATCCCAGCGCCCATCCTGATCCACACTCCTCCGCGAAACAGAGCGACCAGCGCCACCACAATCGCCACGACAATTGCACAGTTGGCCCCGGAAACGGCCACAAGATGGCTGAGAGAGGTTACGCGCATCGCTTCAATCAACCCTCGGTCGACTTCTGAGGTGTCACCGATGGCGAGGCCTGGCAGTAGGCGCCCCCCGTCTCCTGGACGCTCCATCGAGGCAGACAACAACCCTTGACGAAGGTCATCAATCCCCGAGAGGAACGCTCCAGGTGGCGTGATGAGCGTGGCTGGCGCTCTCGCCATGAGTACCCACCCTGCGCCCTCTGTGGGGCCCGCCTGTTGCAGGTATGCCTTGAGCTCGGCACTCGCCCCGAAGGCAACCCTTTGCGCGAAGGGAAAACCGATTACCCTCGCCTCCACCCCTCCCCCGGACAACGCTGCTCCATTCAGCCTCAGAATGCGGACCTCCACCGAAGACATCCCCGGGGTGAATCCTTTTTCTAGCCGAACCTGCGCGACGACGTCTTGTCCCGACGCTTCCATCACGGCGGCTTGTTCCCGCGTCAATTCCCCCAGAGCAATTGACCCCAAAAGTGTCGTGGCAATAATCCCGGCCAGTGCGACCCACGCGATAACAACCCTTCGGCTTCGCCAGGCCCACGCACACAGCACGACGGTGAGAATCAACACCGCAAGGGAAAGCGCGGGACCTGGTCGCAGCCAAATCCCCAACGCACAGACCAGCCAACCCCAGAGGGCGGGAAGAAGAAGCCTAAGGTCCTTCGGACCCCGCTGGCTTCCCTCGCTCACGGTGCGATCAGCCCAGAAAGCCCCTCCAGCGTCGCGGGGCCAATGCCGGAAACGGCGAGCAAATCTTCGATGCTCTGAAACGGCCCATTGGCTTCACGCCAGGACATAATCCGCTCCGCTGTCGCAGGTCCGATCCGCGGTAGTGTCTCCAGTTCTGCTTGAGTGGCTCGAGAGAGACTGACCAGCCCGCTCCCAGCGGTGGCAAGCGGTTCTTCCCCTATTCGCGGCACCACAATCTGTTCACCGTCAAACACGACGCGGGCCAGGTTCACGCCCGAAAGCTCAGCTTCCGGGGTAGGACCACCCGCCAGCGCGAGAGCATCTTCCACTCGGGACTGCTCTGGTACCCGGACCACCCCTGGTCTCGCCACTGCTCCCACCACGTGCACCACGAGTTCTTTGCCGCGAGAATCTTCCGTGAAATCGTTGGCCACGGGGGCTACCGGAGAGGCGATCTCTTCCCCTGCAGGAGCGGCGTTTTTCCAAAAAAAGGAACCCACGACCACGAGCACCATTGCTCCGCCCAACGCTATTGCGGAGGTGATCCCCACTCGCCAGCGGAGGCGGGAGGGTTTCGCTTGAAAATATGCGCCCTCCACTTCGGGGTCCTGAGAATCGACAATACTCGGGTCGCTTTCGCGGGAATCAAGAATGTCCCACAGAGTTCGCGTCAACGTCATGACCGGACTCTAAAGAGCGAACGGTGAGCAGGAGGTGCTGTTCCAGACTCAGGGGAAAGCCTAAATCCCCTCTTCGCTGTGGACTAGGAAGTCGTTTGGATCGACACCACTTTGGGCGCCCGCACAATAACTTTTACCACGGTCTTGCCCTCCAGGGAGCGCACAACCGCTGGGCTTGCCAGAGCGAGGGCTTCCAGCTCATCCGCGGTGATCCCTGGCGAAACCTCGAAGCGCTCTCTCAACTTGCCATCGATTTGGACAATGGCGGTGACGGATTCTTCCACGAGCAGTGTGTGGTCCGCATCGGGCCAGCGTTGCAAAGCAACACTGGGCTCGTGCCCTAGTCGCTCCCACATGTCCTCTGCCGTGTGGGGCGCAAACAGCGAGAGGGCCAGCGCAATGGCTTCCGTCGCTTCGCGAACGGCGGGGTCTAGCCCTCCGGGACCCTGATCAACAGTTTTACGGGTGTGATTGACCATTTCCATCGTTCGCGCGACCGCAACGTTGAATTTGAAGTTCTCGATCAGCCCCGGCACATCGGCCAGGAATCGGTGGGTGAACCGGCGAAGCGCCGCATCTCCACTGCCGAATTCAATCCCCGGTACTGAGTGAACATCGCCCGAGAGGCGCCAAGCCCTGGCCAAAAACTTCTGTGACCCCACGGGGGAAACATCAGCCCAGTCGATGTCATCCTCGGGCGGGCCAGCGAACGCCATCGTCAACCGAACTGCATCAACACCAAAAGCATCCAGCTCTTCGCTGAAGTAGACAACATTGCCTTTCGATTTGCTCATCTTGGCGCCATCGAGGATGACCATTCCTTGATTCAGAAGCGACGTGAACGGCTCAGTGAAAGATACGTGCCCGAGGTCAAAAAGCACCTTGGTGATGAAACGTGCATACAGCAGGTGCAGGATTGCGTGCTCGACTCCGCCCACGTACTGGTCGACGGGGGCCCACGCCTCCACCTTTTTCTTATCGAAGGCTTGGGAGTCATCTTTGGGGCTCAAAAAGCGCAGGTAGTACCAAGAACTGTCGACAAAAGTGTCCATCGTGTCGGGGTCTCGGGTAAAAGTCTCCCCACTACGTTCCACGGTTGACCACTCAGTGGCCGCGCCCAGTGGCGAGGTTCCCTTGGGTTTCAAATCCAGGCCCTCGCTATCAGGCAGCCGGACGGGCAAATCCTCAAGGTTCACGGGCACTTCTCCACCCTGAGAGTCGTACATGATCGGAATGGGAGTTCCCCAGAATCGCTGACGCGAAATCAGCCAATCCCGCAGTCGATAGGTCTTTGCCCGTCGCCCACCACCCGTTTCCTCCAAAAGATCAAGAATCCGACCAATCGCATGATCTTTGCTCAACCCATCGAGCGGGCCGGAGTTAATCATCCGACCATTGCCGGATAACGCTTCGCCCGTGGCAAGAGGATCGAGGTCTGGAATATCTCCCGATTCCAGCATTTCGTCGGTCACCACCGGGATCGCACCGGTTACCGGTGCGTTGGTGTCCAGCACCACCCGAACGGGCAACCCAAAGACCCTCGCAAAATCAAGGTCGCGTTGATCGTGGGCGGGCACAGCCATGATGGCGCCGGTCCCATAATCAGCGAGGACGTAATCAGACGCCCACAAAGGCAAGCGCTCGCCGTTGACAGGGTTGATTCCGTATCGCTCGAGGAAGACGCCTGTTTTGGTGCGACCAGCGTCTTGACGATCAATCTCCGTGATGCGCTGGGTAGCTTCGAGGTAGTGCGCGAAGCGGAGTTTGACATCGTCGCTGGCGCCTTCGACCAATTCTGCGGCCAAATCAGAGTCCGGTGCCACCACCATGAAAGTCGCGCCGAAAAGGGTATCGGGTCGGGTGGTAAAAATGGTGACCGGGGTGGCTCGCCCCTCAATCACAAAATCGACTTCCGCGCCCTCGGAGCGCCCAATCCAGTTGCGTTGCATTGCGAGAACTTTAGAAGGCCAGCGACCCTCTAGTTGGTTCAGATCATCGAGCAGGCGATCGGCATAGTCGGTGATTTTGAAGTACCACTGGGTGAGCTTTTTCTTAACAACCACGGCGCCACTGCGGTCAGATGTGCCATCAGGCAATACCTGCTCGTTGGCGAGTACCGTCTGATCAACGGGGTCCCAGTTAACCCAGGAATCTTTCCGATAGGCCAGACCCTGTTCATAGAGGGTCAGAAAAAGCCACTGGTTCCAGTGGTAGTACTCCGGGTCGGACGTGTGAAGGACACGGCTCCAGTCAAAGGAGGCCGCGTAGCGCTTCATCGACGTTTTTTGCTGCTCGATGTTGGAATAGGTCCACTCTTTGGGATCCACCCCACGTTGGATTGCCGCATTTTCTGCCGGAAGACCAAAGGAGTCCCAGCCAATGGGGTGAAGGACCTGAAAACCTTGCAAGCGCCAGTACCTGGCGACGATGTCACCGAGGGCATACACCTCAGCGTGACCCATGTGAAGATCCCCCGACGGGTAGGGGAACATATCAAGGATGTATTTTCGTGGCTTGGAGGTGTCCGCGTCATCAACGGTGAAAGGCTGGCGCTCTTCCCAGTATGCCGACCATTTTTCTTCGAGGGCCCTGAAGTCATAGGCGCCTTCTTTGTCAGAATGCGGGCTCTCAGGGGTTGTCATCACTCATCAAGAATAGTCACCCTGTGACACCCCGAGCGCCTGGAGAAAAGCGGCTGCCTTGATGCCCACTTCACGAATCTCATCACTCGGGTCACTCAGTGCCGTAATCCCGCCCCCGACGCCCAGGGAAAGCGAGTCTTTCGACACGATGGCTGTTCGAATCGTCATCGCAAAAGTTGCAGACCCGTCCACCCGCCACACACCAAAAATTCCGGAGTAAAAACCCCTCGGCCCCGCTTCCATGCCGGCCAACACTTCCATCGCCCTCATCTTTGGCGCACCCGTCATGGAGCCGGCGGGAAAACTAGCCCCGAGCACATCCCAGACGTCAACCCCCGACAAAAGTTGGCCTGTCACCGTGCTCACCAGTTGGTGCACGCTCGAGTAACTTTCCAGCACGCACAGCTCGGGCACGGCAATCGAACCGACCTCACACACCTTAGAGAGGTCATTGCGCATCAAGTCGACAATCATCAAATTTTCTGCGCGTTCTTTCTCGCTGGTGATGAGTTCTTCGGCAAGTCGATCGTCCTCTGCGGCATCACCTCCTCGAGGGCGCGTTCCTTTGATGGGCTTCGTGATTACCAAACGCTCTGGGGTTATCTCGAGAAAGGTTTCCGGGGAGGCGGACACAAGGGATATCTCCCCCAGTCGAATCAGCGCCTGGTGATGGGTGGGGCTGAGATGACGCATCATCCGGTGCAGGGCAACAGGATCAATGCTGCCCTCCAAGCTGAGCTGCGTGGTGACGCAGAGCTGGTAGGCCTCACCGTTTCGAATAGCGCGGTGTGCGCTCTCGATCATCCCTCGATAGGTTGTGGGTGAATCTCGCCACTCAATGCCACTGATGTCTCCCGGTATCGGGGGAGAGACCTCGGAAGCCTGTGCCAAAGCGTGTTCCGTGGACTCTTTCCACCTCTCCAACTCACCAGCCCAGGAACTGCCAAGCGCAACAACGGTGACGGCATGGGAAGCATGGTCAATTTCCACCAACCGATCAACCCAGAGGGCCTTGGGTCGGGCTGTGCTGTTTCCATCCTGCTCTCCCGCAGTGCTCCAGGCTTCATAGGGCAAAACGATGAACACGCCCAGTGGCGCACCGTCGATGTTGAGGTGTGATGAGAGCGTGTGCCCCCGCTGGAGATTCCTCAAGGATTCTCCGAGAGGATCAGCGAGCTCTCTTTCCTGGGGAAAAGCCAGATAGCTCACCCCTCGGCCACGGTCTCCGTGTTCATCGAGCCACAGTGCGCATCGGGACCCGGAGTCGAGGGCGAAGAAAGCGCGCTCCGGGTCTCGTGTAAAGGGCAGAGTATGCCGAAGAACCCTGGTCGTCATAGCCTTAGCCTATGAGCGCCGCGATGTACGAGTTCACCCCCGACGGGCTCGAAGAGCTGTCATCCCCGTCCGCGAAAAGCCCCGCAACCCTCGTCGCTGATTCCTGGCGGGTAAGCGAGGGAACCGTGGTGGGCCTGGAACACCATCTCTTACGTTTCTCCACCAGTGTGCTCCAGCACACCGCCCTCAGCGCCGATCACGTCGCTCAGTGTGTCGATGCCGTTCTCGAGCGCCTACCCCGCGAGGGGGAATGGTTTCCCCGAATCGCGGCTGTGGGCTCGCCAGAAAGCGCAATCCTTCGTTATCACCAACGCCCCGCTCCCCCGGCAAGCTCCGAAGTCGTCCTCGCGAGGGCTTCTCATGACCCACGACTCAACCCCCACGTAAAGGGCCCCGACTTGGCCGCATTGATGGCGCTGCGCGAAGAATGCGGGCTCGTCGGCGCTGACGAGGCCATCATTGTCGACACCCACGACAGAATTGTCGAGGGCGCCTACAGCAGCCTCATGGTCTGGGTTGCAGGCGAAGATTCGCTGACCATCGTTGCAGAGGATATCCCCCGCCTACCCAGTGTCACCGAGGAGCTCCTCGTCACCATCGCCCGAGCCGAAGCCGTTGGGGTGCGCGAGAGCCACCTGAGCGTTGCCGACCTCGACGGCGCCGAAGTGTGGGTTGTTAGCGCTCTCCACGGAATCAGGCTCGCCACATCCTTTGTCTCGGGACCCCCTCTTCTCACCCATAACCCCCGAGCCACATCGTGGCAGGCGAAGTGGCGGGCACTGGGCCGAACTATCAGTCGCGAAGACACCGGTAAATCCCCACACTTCACCCTCTAGACTTCCCAACAAATGAACGAAGTCCTTGATGCCATCCTTACCTGGGTCGAGGACATTCCTCCGGTACTGCGAATCCTCGTCACGGGGCTCGCTGTATTGCTCGAAACGAGCATTCTGGTGGGGCTCATCGTCCCGGGAGACACCATTGTGCTGTTCTCCAGCACCGGCGTTACGACCCTTGCGCAGTACCTTTTCACTATTCTCGCCGTGGTCCTCGGCGCTTTAGCGGGAGAGTCGATTGGTTTTAGCCTGGGTCGACTTTTTGGCCCGCGACTGCGGGCCAGTTGGCTCGGGCGCCAAGTGGGGGAGAAGCGCTGGGCCAAAGCGGACCGTTTTGTCCAAAGACGGGGCGGAATCGCCGTCTTCATCTCGAGGTTTCTCCCTGTATTTCACTCCGTCATCCCCCTGACGGCGGGAACCACCGCAATGCGCTATCGATCCTTCATGGCATGGACCACGCCTGCCTGCATCATCTGGGCATTTCTCTACGTCTCGATAGGTTCAGGCGCTGCCGGAACCTATCGGGACTTGCAATCGTCGTTTTCCTACGCTGGCTGGGTATTCATCAGCATTGTTGTTGCCTCTATCGTCCTTGTTGCCGTGATTAAGAATGTTCTTCACCGCTTTGCCGATTCTCAAGACGCTCTCGAGCATGTGGCAGAAGCCGAGAGCGATCACGGCCACTAACAAAAGATAGCCCGGCAGCCAAAGGCCACCGGGCTATCTTTCACGGGCTAGAAGCCGTTTTCTGCCAACCATGCTGTGGCAATGGCTGCCGCGGAGAGTTGGTCCTTCGTGCTCTGCAAGTTCAGGGCAACAAGCCCTGCCGAGGTGAGTGCTTCGGAAACGGGATTCAGAATCGCGGCAAGTTCTGCGGCAAGATCGCTGGACACGATGGGCACCACATTAGAGGCGAGAAAGAGTCCTTCAGGATCCAAAAGGGTAACCAAACCAAATTCCGCAATCCTGGGGTCACCGCTGTAGACATTAGCGATGCTGAGCTCTCCGGCAAGGAGGGCATCAACAGTTACGTCACCGGTTCCGCTGAAGCTGACGGTGACTCCATAGGTCTCTAATAGTCCCGCAGGACCATAGGGGCGCTCTTCCAATTCGGGATTGCCACCCAAAACCAGCCCATCGACACCGGCGAGGTCGCCAATGCTCTCAAGGCCGTTTTCGGCTGCAAACTCGGCCGTCACGTTATAGGAGTCCTGATCTGTTGCCGAAGACATCGCAAGTGCGGTCATGCCCTCAGGCAATGCGCCCTCGAGGGCGGCATAGACCTCTTCCTCCTGGGTGGCGGTGGTGTCGGGGGAATAGAACTGCAACAGGTTGCCGGTGTATTCGGGGAACACATCAACAGCGCCCGATTCAAGTTCAGGAAGGTAGGCATCACGCTGACCGATTTGGAACTGACGTTCCACCTCGTATCCCGCACCCTCGAGGGCCTGGGCATATATTTCTGCGATGATTTCGTTGGAGTAGTAGGCCTGAGAGCCCACCACCAGAGTGCCTGTGGCGGCAGCTGGAGACTCTGTCTCCGCGACCTCCTCAGAAGTGTTGCCTGCAGCGCAACCGGAGAGAACCAAGGCTGAAGCGAGGGCTAGCCCGCCCAATCCCGCCATTTTTCGTGTCGATGTCATGTGTCGTGTCTTTCGTAATTGTTGGAGAAGGGACTGGTGTTAGCGCGTCCTGGTTCGATTGGTTTCTCTAGCCCTGACGTCCTGTAAAGACCCTACGCGAACACCCTGGGGTGTTACCCAACGGGTCGCGAATGCGCCCAGGCCATCCAGGACAAGAGCCAAGCCCGCCACCACGATCGCTGCTCCCACTGTTTGATCAAACCTGCGCAAGGGGATTCCCTGGATGATGTCGTAACCCAATCCGCCCAAACCCACGTAGGCCACCAGAGTGGCGGTTGCGACCACCTGAAGAGTGGCGCCTCGGAGTCCACCCATTAGGAGGGGCAGCGACAGGGGCACCTCTACCTGGAACACAATCTGCCACTCCGTCATGCCCTGTGAGCGAGCAGAGTCAATAACCCCCCGAGGGATCTGGTGAACGCCAGAATATGCGCCTGCCAACAAAGGTGGAATTGCCAACAGAACCAGCGCTATCAGCGCTGCCGCTTCCCTCTGGGTGACCCCGAGGAGCAGCACGAGCAACAACATTAAACCGAAGGATGGCAACGCCCTCGCGCCACCGGTTATTCCCACGATCCAGACGTGGCCTCGACCGGTATGACCAATGAAATAGCCCAGAGGAAGCGCAATGAATGAAGCCACCGCCACCGCAACCCCGGTGTAGGCGAGATGTTCACCCAAGCGCTGCGGAAGGGAACCCTCGCCCACGTATTGCTCAGCAGAAAAGAGCCACGCGAGTGCTTCGGAGAGCACGTTCATGACTGACCTCTCCTGGTCTGCGCCGCGTTCACCGATGCCCAAGGCAGAAGAATGCGACCGATCAACACAAGGAGGGCATCAAAGACGAGAGCAACCGCCACGGTCATCACCACCCCGGTGAGAACTTCGGGAATGATGCGGCGTTGAAAGCCATCGGTGAAAAAATATCCCAGACTGGACACCCCAACCAGCACCCCCACAGTGACCAAACTCACTGTGCTGACCGCAACGACCCGGACCCCCGCAAGCAACACCGGACCAGCAAGCGGGAGCTCCACAGAAAACAAACGCCCAGCCTCGCCGTACCCCACCGCGGTGGCGGCACGAAGAGCGCTGGCATCGATGCTGGCAAACGCATCGGCTGCGCTGCGGACCATGATCGCAACCGCGTACAGGCTGAGCCCGATCATGACGTTGGCTTCGGATAACACGGAAAAGCCGAGCAGGCCGGGGAGAATCATAAACAATGCCAACGAGGGGATGGTGTACAAAAGGCCCACGACCCCCAGCAGCACCCCCCTGGACCAGCTAAACCGATGGGCGAGCCAGCCCAACGGGGTCGCAATCATAAAGCCAGCAACAATAGGGATGATGGAGAGCCTCACGTGGTCCACAGTGAGGCCGGCAATCAGAGCGAGGTTTGCTGCAACCCAATCCATGGCGCTCTAATCCAGGCGCCCCACGGGGCGCCCATCGCCATCCACAGCGATTCGCTGGCCATTCACTTCGGTGACCCGAAGCGCCCGTTTGCCACGATCGGCACCGACAAAAGCTGACACAAAGTCATTGGCCGGGGCAGCGAGAATTTCTGCTGGTGTTCCATGCTGAACAATCCGACCACCCTCTTCCAAGATGGCGACCTGGTCGCCCAATAGAAATGCCTCATCAATATCGTGAGTGACAAACATCACCGTTTTTGCCAGCTTTTTTTGCAGTTCCAACAACTCCTGCTGCAAATCCCTCCTCACGAGGGGGTCGACGGCCCCAAAAGGCTCGTCCATCAACAAAATATTGGGATTAATCGCTAACGCACGCGCCACCCCTACTCTTTGCTGCTGTCCACCGGACAGCTGAGCGGGGTATCGGTCCCTCAATGACGAATCCAACCCCACGGTCTCCATCAATTCCGTCACCGTGGTCTCGCGCTCAGTGCGCCCAACACCCCGCAACTTTGCGACGGTTTGAACATTTTCAGACACTGTTTTGTGGGGAAGCAAACCGCCGCTTTGCATGACGTATCCGATGGAGCGTCGAAGCTCCACCGGGTCACGGAAAGCAATGCTGGTCCCATCGATACGTATTTCTCCACTGCTGGGGTCCACCATTCTGTTGACCATGCGAAGCAGGGTGGTTTTTCCGCATCCGCTGGAGCCCACCAAAACGGTGATGGAACCTGTGGGGACCCTCAGACTAAAGCTCTCGACCGCAAGCGTCCCGCCCGGAAACTCTTTCCGGACAGCGTCAAATTCGATCATGAAAAATCGCTCCTATTGGCCTGCCGGGACCCCCAGTCAAGCAGGCTAACCTGGGGAAAGCGAGAACGGCGGGTTAATTTCCCCGCCGTCATCGTTGTGCGCTGCTCTGCGAGCTTCCTAGTGAGCAACCCCACTTACAGAAAGCTTGGACACACGCTTTGCCTCACTGATTAAGGAATTTTCCCCGCGGTCGCTGTGCAAGAAGGCTCGGCCTAAAAGCGCATCCGCGACATCGACGGCGGTTTCTACCGCAAGACGAGCACTGGAATCTAAGAGCACGCCTTGGCGGTGCTCAAAGTCTTCGCGAATAGCGCGGGCGATTTCCGCATTGCCCCCGCGGGCGCTGGCAACAGGGCGAATATCAAGCACATCACCCACGCGGAGTGACCGAAAGCCTTTTTCGCTGCGGAATACTTCGACAAGCCCGTCGACCGCAACCTCGAGAGATTCTTCGAGGGTGGAAGAGCCGCCCTCACGGAGGGCAGATCTAAGAACGTCGAGGGCCCGGTCAAGGTTTCGAGAGGCAACGGATTGCAAGACCGCGATGCGATCAGGGAAATAGCGGTAAACCGTCCCAATGGAAGCACCTGCGCGTTCGGCGACCATGGCAGTGGTGAGCTGCTCGTAGCCCAAATCGTGCATCGTTTCGCACGCTGCGTCTAAGAGAGCGTTAACCCTTGCCGTGCTGCGTGCTTGCACGGGTTCAACGCGGATGGGGGCTGATGCGGTGGACAGGAGTTGTTTCTCAGTGACGCTAATGGTGATCACACCTTCCGGCTTGCACGTGGCAAGCCCATAATTTCACTTCTGCAGATCCGAGCGGCACTCTTGCCAATCGGGCTGTCTCCACATTTTAGCTTGTGGAACCTTTGAAGAGCATAGATGAAATAGGTGTTCTCTCAGGTTTGCGACACCGCCGGCTGTGGATAAGGAGCCCTCGGGGGTTTCCCTGAATCGGCCGGGAACGAAGCCCCGTGCCGGGAAACCAGAGCTCACCCCGGCGCTCGCCTCCGGCTGATACTCTCGGGAGGTGAGCGTTCGTATAGAAAAAGTAGACCTTCCTGGCATTGGTACCCGTCACGATGTCATCACGAGCAAAGGGCGCCGTTTGGGGGTCATCTCCCATCGCAGTGGCGACCGAGAACTTGCGATGTTTGACCCTAAGGACCCCGATTCCTGCAGGGATTCGATCTACCTGAGCGACGATGAAGCCATCGCCCTCTCCGAGGTGCTGGGCACTTCGCTGATTCTGGGCCAATTCGCCAATTTGGGGGATAAATCAACCGGGTTGTTCACCGAGCAAGTGATTGTGAGCGCGAGTTCGCCGTTCGCGGGAGGCACCCTGGGAGACACTCGGGCTCGAACGCTGACAAAGTCTTCGATAGTCGCCATATTGCGTGGCTCCATTGTGATTCCCTCTCCCTCACCAGAGGACAAGCTTGAAGCAGGAGACATCATTGTGGCCGTTGGCACAAAAGAAGGGCTCGGAAAGCTCAGCTCCCTGCTGGCCGACGGTCGCCTGTAGCCCATGCACTCGCTCGCCGTCCTGCTGATTGAGGTAGGCGCCCTACTGGTTGCCCTGGGCTTTCTTTCCCGGTGGGGATCCAGGATAGGAATTTCCCCGATCCCGCTCTATCTGGTGCTGGGCTTGGTCGTCGGTTCCTCAGGCATTCTGGAAAGCGGGGAAAGTACCGAATTTCTTGAAATTGGCAGCGAACTGGGCATCATCTTGCTCCTGGTGATGCTGGGAATTGAATATTCTGCCTCCGAACTTGTGACCAACCTCAAACAATCCAAGAAGTCCGGGCTGTTGGACCTGCTACTCAACGGTGCTCCTGGTTTTGCGCTGGGGCTCCTTCTGGGTTGGGGGGTTGTCGCCGCAGTCGCGCTCGCTGGGGTGACCTATGTCTCCTCTTCCGGTGTCATCGCCAAGGTGCTTCGGGATTTGGGGCGCCTCGGTAACAGGGAGACTCCCACTATTTTGTCGCTCCTCGTCATCGAAGACCTGGTGATGGCTTTTTATCTGCCCGTACTCTCGGTCTTGCTTATCGGGACTTCGTGGCTCCAGGGAAGCATCACGCTGGGGATTTCTTTGGTGGCGGTCGTGGTGATCCTCTACCTTGCCCTGAGGCACGGAGACACCATTTCTCGACTTTTCAGCCCCCAACACCCCGAGTCTCTGCTTCTGGGTGTGCTGGGTTTGACGCTGTTGGTCGCAGGAATCGCCCAGCAGGTGAATGTTTCCTCCGCGGTGGGCGCCTTCCTCGTGGGGATTGCCCTGTCGGGTCAGGTGGCGGAAAAAGCGGAAAAGCTCCTCTCCCCGCTGAGAGATCTTTTTGCAGCAGCATTTTTCCTGTTTTTTGGCCTTCAAACAAACGCTTTAGAGATGGTCCCGATGCTGCTGCCCGCGACAGCACTGGCTCTCGTTACGATCGCCACCAAAATAACGACCGGCTATTTTGCGGCGAAGTGGGCAGGAATCGGAGCCCCGGGGCGTTGGCGAACAGGCTTCGCTCTCACCCCGCGCGGTGAATTTTCGATTGTCATCGCAGGTCTTGCCGTAGGTGCTGGGCTCGAGCCCCGGATCGCGCCCCTGGCGACTGCCTATGTCCTCATCACGGTGGTGGTCGGACCTTTGATCGCCCGCATCCCAGAGGCGGGTTGGTTTCAGAGGCGCCTTCCCCCCGTGGTGTGAAACATACCCCCTGGGGTATTTGGTATAGTGAAGGCTCACCCTTAGTCGAGGAGACTCCATGTTGAAAAAATTTCTTGCCACCCTTGCTTTGATTCTGCCTATTTCTTTGGGCGCAACAGCCTGCGCGACAGAACCCGTCGAGCTTTCTGCAGACACGGTCATCATCGATGTCCGGACCCCCGACGAGTTCGCCGGCGGACACCTGGAGGGTGCACTGAACATCGATGTGCAATCTGGGGATTTCGCAGCTCAAATCAGTCAGCTGGATCCGGCTGGGGACTACTTCGTGTATTGCCGCTCGGGAAACCGCTCCGGCCAAGCGATCTCTCAGATGTCAAATATGGGCTTTAGCTCCATGACCAACGGTGGCAGCGTTGCTAACGCCAGCTCCATCAGCGGCGTCCCCGTCGTTATCGACTAAGCGCTCATCGCCACTGTGTGGCTTGAGACCATGTCTTTCACCATCGGGATGACCTTGGTCCCGTAGAGCTCAATGCTGTTCATCAACACGTCGTGGCTCATCGGCCCGGTGGAGTACTTGAAGTCGAAGCGCTGCACGCCAAGCGCGGTCAAGGTGTGGGCAATCTTTGCGGCAACAGTTTCTACCGAACCGACATACAACGCGCCGTGGTGGACCTCATTGAGGTAGCTCTCTTTTGTCATGGGAGCCCACCCGCGTTCACGGCCAATGCGTCCAAACATCGCCTGGTAGGCGGGCCACATTTGTTCAATCGCCTCTTCATCCGTGTCGGCGATATGGCCCGGAGAGTGCACTCCCACGGGCTGCAGGGAATGACCAGCCTGCTCTAAAGCACGGTGATACAAATCAACGTAGGGCACAAAACGATCGGAAGCTCCACCAATGATTGCCAACATTAGAGGGAATCCATAGTTCGCCGCGCGCACAACCGACTCAGGGCTGCCCCCCACCCCCACCCACGTGCGGATAGCACCCGAGTGGGACTTGGGATAAATCTCCTGGTTAGAAAGGGGCGCTCGGTGGCTGCCCGACCAGGTAACGGGTCCCTCCTTGCGGATTTCTGCGAAGAGGTTGAGCTTCTCCTCAAAGAGCAATTGATAGTCGTCTAGGCGATAGCCAAAGAGCGGGAAGGATTCCGTGAAGGAACCGCGACCCATGATGATTTCTGCGCGACCCTCTGAAATTGCATCCAGGGTGGCAAAGCGCTGAAAAACCCGCACCGGGTCATCAGAGCTCAACACCGTGACGCCGGAACTCAGAATAATTCGGGAGGTTTTGGCGGCAATGGCTGCGAGGACTGTTTCGGGGGTTGACACAGCAAAGTCATCGCGGTGGTGCTCCCCAAGGGTCAGGGCATCCACGCCCACCTCGTCGGCCAGCACGCCCTCAGCAACGACGTTGCGGATTACCTGTGCGTAGGGAAGCGGAACACCTTGCGCACTGTGGGTCACGTCCCCAAAAGTGTCCAAACCAAGTTGAATGCCGTCCATCATGCTCCCTACGTTGGAACCGTCAGCCTAGCAACGGCAAATGCGGAAAAGCTCAGGGCTGCAGCCGCGAAGAGGCCCAGCCCTCGCTCGTTTTCTCAAACCGAATTCTGTCGTGCAGCCTCGAGGTTCTCCCCGCCCAAAACTCAACCCGCTGGGGCTCAATCAGGAACCCGCCCCACTTCTCCGGTCGTGGCAATCTTTCTTCCTTGTCAAAACGTGCCTCAATTGCCAGCACTTTCGCCTCGAGTTCCTCTCGCGAGGCGATGGGCTGGGACTGATCACTAGCCCACGCACTGACTTGGGATCCGCGGGGGCGCGAATCAAAATAGGCGTCTGACACAAGAGAATCGGTGGGGGTAGCATGGCCAAATATTTTGATCTGGCGATGCTGGGTATACCAGGGAAAAACGACAGACACCGAGGGGTGCGCCAGCAGAGCCAGGCCCTTGCGCGAACCGTAGTCGGTGTAGAAATAGAGCCCTAGCTCGTCAATTCCCCGCAGCAGGACGGTCCTCGAAGACGGTTCACCGTCGGGGTCAATAGTGGAAAGCACCATGGCATTGGGCTCGTAGACCCCCGCCCCATCGGCCTCTTCTACCCACGCTGAAATCTGCTGAAGGGGGTCACCTGCAAGCACTCCATCCTCCAAAGCCACGGACCCATAGTCCTGTCTTTTAGAGAGCGCGTCTGATTCATGGGCCATTCCCTCATCCTATGAGAAGGCACCTGGGCGGTCTCATAGCCTCCGTGTGAGGGGTGCGAATGGGGGGTGCTACTCGTTCAGAGCCGGATCGCTTTTGGGATTCATACCCGCGACCGCAACGGCGTCTATCGCGAGCAAAAAGTGGACCTGAGGGGACTCGAACCCCTGACCCCCTGCATGCCATGCAGGTGCGCTACCAGCTGCGCCACAGGCCCAAAGCGGAAACCCTCAGCCTACTACAGGCTCTCCTTCACTTCGGTGACGGAGTCCATAACGGGGAGTTCGATGACCGGGGAATCTCGCCACAAGCGCTCAAGTTGGTAGAAAAGGCGTTCTTCTTCGTGGAAGATATGCACGATGATCTCACCACAATCGAGCAGCGCCCACCGCCCCAGACTGCGGCCCTCTTCGCGGAGCGGGGGCGACCCCGCCTCGGTGAGCGTCCGGTCGACTTCATCTGCAATGGCCTGGACCATCCGTTCGTTGCGCCCGCTGCACACCACAAACACGTCACTCAAAGCAAGGTGCTCGGAGACATCGAGGGCCATAATTTCTGTGCCGAGCTTGTCGCTCACCGCCTGAGCTGCGATGATTGCCAACTCGCCTGCACGCTTACTCGCAGTCATCTAGAGCAACACTCCTGTAGCCAAAGACAGCACGAGCATCGTTGCCGCTGCGAGAGCGAGTCCCGAGACGAGAAGAACCGACACGATGACACCGGTGCCCCAGCGGGTTTTCTTGATCAGCAGGAACTCAGAGTCATCACCCCGACCCGACACGGCCTGAGTGGCCCTTAGGGGTTTGGTCATTGCCCCGATTTCTCCGGTGATATAGGCATCCATCACTTCACTATCTACTTTCTCTTCGTCTTCAAGTCTGAGGGGAATGGTGCCCCTGCTGACAGCTTTTGCGGGGAGCGAAATTTGCCCCGTGGCCACGATTTCTCCGGTGTGACCCAAAGGGCCCGCCAAATCGAGCACCGGGGTGACCGGAATGATCAGCGAACTCGTCGTGGTCATCGCGTCAGCAGGGTTCTGGAAGGACACAACCGGGGTTGCCCCAGAAGCCGGTGGATTCATCGGGACGCTTTCTTGCCCCGGCGCAGAAAAAACCGGGGGAAGCGGTTCTGGTACGGGCGTCACAAGAGCTGGCAGCGCCTGGACAAGTTCGACCAGCGGGGAGGGAGAGGAATCCCCCACAGGCATCGGGGAAGCACTCTGCGCTTGGAGCGCTCGTGCCTCACGTCGGCTCAGGGTGGGCGCGACCGGAGTTGCAGGCTCTGGTGTGTGAGCTATTTCCGGGGTCTGAGGCTTTGCTACCTCAGCGGGTTCGAGTGGCCCGGCAAGCGCAACAGACTGTCCAAGCTGTTCGCGTTCTCGCAATTCACGTCTCGTGTAAGGGGCACCGGTGAGGGGATTCGTCACGCCGCACCTCGATACAAACGGTGCTTGGCGATGTATTGCACAACACCATCGGGAACTAGGTACCAGACGGAGTTGCCTTCCCTCACCCGGGCGCGGCAATCTGTGGAGGAGATTGAAAGTGCGGGCACTTCCAACACTGTCACTCGATCCGGTGGCAAAGACCCTGTACTCAGCTCGTGTCCGGGCCTGGATACTCCCACAAAGTGGGCAAGCGAGGTGAGGGCCTCGGAGTCTTTCCATTCGATTAGCGCAGCGATTGCGTCCGCGCCGGTAATGAAAAAGAGGTCGGCGTTGGGGAATTCTGCTCGAATGTCGCGCAGCGTGTCCACGGTATAGGTAGTGCCGGGTCGGTCAATATCCACCCGGCTCACCCGAAATCGAGGATTGGATGCCGTTGCAATCACGGCCATGAGGTAGCGGTCCTCAGCAGGCGATACCACCGGCTTGTCAGCTGGTTGCCCGGTGGGCACAAAAATCACTTCATCCAGACGAAGGGCAACCTGTACCTCACTAGCAGCCACCAAGTGGCCGTGGTGGATTGGGTCAAAAGTGCCGCCCATAATCCCAATACGTGGGCGGTCACTGCTCGACATAAGGTTTTAGTGGTGCCCCTGCTGCTGGGTGTGACCCTGTGTTTTGTGGCGGTGACGATTAGCGACGTCACGGTAGCTAAAAACGACCAAGGCAAGAATGCCGAAGGTACCAAGAGTGATCAGCGCAAAGTAAATGGGGGGGAAAATCAACTCGTTCACCACTTCTCCCGAGGCGATCAGCATCTCAATCATGACTCTTTCCTTTTCGCTAGTGTGCCTAATCTACCGGTTTTGCCGGAACTAAGCGCGGACCTGGCCCTGGCCTCTCACAACCCACTTTGTGCTGGTGAGCTCAGGCAATCCCATTGGCCCTCTGGCGTGAAGTTTTTGGGTGGAAATTCCCACCTCAGCGCCAAAACCAAATTCGCCACCATCGGTGAAGCGAGTGGAGGCATTGACGATGACCGACGCCGAGTCAACCTCTCGCAAGAATCGCTCCGCGTTATCCATGGTCCCCGTCAAAATCGCTTCCGTGTGGTGTGTCGAATACCTGGCTATGTGCTCCAGGGCCTCATCCAGTGAATCAACAATGGCCATCGAAACATCGAGCGATAAATACTCTCTCCCCCAGTCTCCCGCCGTGGCGGGGACTGCCTCGGCAACGAGCGCACACACCGCAACGTCGCCATGAATGACGACACCCGATTCCCCGAGTCGCTGCGCAATAGCCGGAATGATCGCCTGGGCTATGCCCCGATGAATCAGAACAGTCTCCACCGCATTGCAGACACTGGGCCGCTGAACCTTAGCGTTATGGATAATTTCGACTGCGTCATCGATCGTGGCCGTGTCATCGACAAAAATATGAACAACGCCCGAGCCGGTCTCAATCACAGGAACGGTGGACTCTGAAACGACCGTCTCGATGAGGGAAGCGGACCCCCGGGGAATCAAGACATCGATAAGGCCCCGGCCTTTCATCATCGCTTGGGCTCCCTCTCGGCCAAATTCATCCACCGAGGTTATTGCTGCTGAGGGCAAACCCACGCTCGTCAACGCCTCCTGCATGAGGGACACCAAAACTTCGTTGCTGGATTGAGCAGCGGACCCTCCGCGCAGGACCACAGCGTTGCCACTCTTGAGCGCTAATGCAGCGATATCAATCGTGACATTGGGCCGGGCTTCATAAATGGCCCCCACTACCCCAAAGGGCACCCGGACCTGGGAAACCTGCAGGCCGTTGGGCAAAGTCATGCCCCGCACCACATCCCCGACCGATTCGGGCAACGCTCGAATCTGTGTCACCGCATCCGACAGGGCTGTTACCCGCTCGGGGGTGAGACGCAGACGGTCCTGCAATCCCTCTGCCATTGCTTCCGATTCCCCCCGGGCCAGGTCAAGAGCGTTGGCGGCAACGATCTGTTGGGAGTGGGAGACAAGACTCAGTGAAATAGCGGCAAGCGCGTCGTCGCGCTGTTGCGCACTGGACTGAGCGAGAGCGCGCGAGGCGGCTTGTGCCCCTTCTAGCAGGGCTTTGGCTCCAGGGTGCAGCGTGGTAGTCACAGTGGCAAGTGTAGGGCGGGCTCAAACCAGGTTCCTTTGCCGGTGCCCGCAACCACTTCATCTAGCGCAGTCGTTGACGTCAACAAAGTGGGTATTCCCGCAGCCGTTGCTAAGCGTGCCGCACTGACCTTAGTCACCGCTCCCCCTGTCCCAACGCTATTGACCATGGCGTGGCCAAGCTCCACGCCTTCGAGCGGGTCACCATAGGCAACCATGTCAATGCGCTCTGCTCGTGGATCATCCGGGGGGTGGGTATACAACGCATCGACGTCGCTGAGAAGGACAAGAAGATCAGCGGAAATAAATTCTGCCACCACTGCAGCCAGCCGATCGTTATCGCCAAAGCGAATCTCTTGGGTTGCCACCGTGTCGTTTTCGTTCACAATAGGAAGAATGCGCAAACCCAGCAGGCGTTCGATGGTGCGAAGTGCGTTCGTGCGGTGGGTTTCGTTCTCCACATCCCCCACCGTCAACAACACTTGTCCCGAAATCACCGAAAATGCATCGAGAAACTTCTGGTATCGACCCATCAAAAGGTTCTGACCCACGGCAGCAGCAGCTTGCTGGGTTGCTAAATCTTGCGGCCGGTCCGTCAGCTTCAAAAACGGCGCCCCCGTAGCGATAGCCCCCGAGGACACCAATACAATTTCTTTTCCCTGGGAATGCCAGGTAGCAAGTGCCCCGACGAGCCCCTGCATTTGGTGCTCTCGCTCACCCGTGATGGAAGAAGATCCGACCTTCACAACGATTCGCTTAGCCTGGTCGACGTATTCTCTAGTCGTCATCGTGGAAGAACCCCGCTTCACCCTCGTCCGCAAGCTCTTGCCTGGCGCGAGCTTTGGCGTCCATACGCTCGTGATACGTGGCTTTACGCTGCGACCGAGTAGCCCTCTGGCGCTCGTCCAAGCGCGGGTCAGAGCCTCGAGGGGCCGTCATTAACTCCGCTGCACTCGAGAGGGTTGGCTCCCAGTCGAAGATCTGGCCTTTGCCTGGGCCAATCATGACCGCGCAGCCCGGTGTGGCGCCAGCCTGGAAGAGCGCATCATCGATTCCCAGCTTCATCAAACGGTCGGCAAGATAGCCCACCGCTTCATCATTGGTGAAGTCTGTTTGCTCAATCCACCGCTCCGGCTTAGCACCAAGAATGCGGAACAACGGGCCTTCTGTTCCACCCTCCACCGCCACACGGAAGTCGGGTTCGTTGACTGCCCTGGGTCGCACCACGATGCGTTCGGGCGTGAGAGCTGCCTCCGCAAGCTTTGCCCTGTGCGCCAGCACCATGTTGCCCACCTCATAAAGAAACGGCTCCAAACCCTCCGCGCTAATCGCGCTGAGCGAAAAGACCCGATAACCCCTGGCTTCCAAATCGTGCGTCACCATGGCAGCGAGTTCTTTCCCATCAGGAACGTCGACTTTGTTCAGAACTACCATTTGAGGGCGATCCACCAGGGGGATCACGTCGTCGGCGAGGGGATAGTTTCCCAGCTCGTAAAGCAGTGCATCTAAATCACTCAGCGGATCTCTGCCCGGTTCCAGAGTGGCGCAATCCAAGACGTGGACGAGAAGGCTGCACCGCTCCACGTGACGCAAGAATTCCAGCCCGAGGCCTTTTCCTTCGCTGGCACCTGGAATCAAACCTGGCACATCGGCCATGGTGAACTTGGTTCCACCCGCCTCGACAACACCGAGATTGGGGTGCAGAGTAGTGAACGGGTAGTCCGCAATTTTCGGCCTGGCTTTAGAAACCGCCGCAATAAGGCTTGATTTACCGGCGCTGGGAAACCCCACCAGTGCAACATCGGCAACGACCTTCAGCTCAAGGTGGATATCACCCTCGAACCCGTGGGTCCCCAAAAGAGCAAAACCTGGGGCTTTACGGGCAGTGCTGGCGAGAGACTCGTTTCCCAAGCCGCCGCGGCCGCCTTTGGCCACCACCACACTCATACCCGCACGATCCATATCAAGAAGCAGATGGCCAGAATCATCAGTAACGACGGTACCGACAGGAACCGGAAGCACCACGTCGGAAGCTGTCTTACCGTGCTTAGAGTCTCCAGCACCGGGAGAGCCGTTTTCGCTCACGCGGTGTGGACGGTGGTGATAATCCAGCAGCGTGGTGACCTGCGGATCAGCCAGCAGGATGACATCCCCGCCGCTTCCTCCGTTACCCCCGTCAGGACCACCGAGGGGTTTGAACTTCTCACGGTGCACGGAAACACACCCGTGGCCGCCGTGACCGGCGTGCAGGTGTAAAACGACACTGTCAACAAACGTCGTCATGACACCCTTTCTCCTTGAAGCTAACTGTCCCACACAAGAGGAAAGGGCGAGCCGAAGCTCGCCCTCGCATCACAGTCTGTGAATAAAACTAGGCAGCGGCGTCCACTACCGTGACAACCTTGCGGCGGCCTTTAGATCCGAACTCGACGTAGCCTGCTGCCAGCGCAAACAACGTGTCGTCGTTGCCGCGTCCAACATTCGTTCCGGGGTGGAAGTGGGTACCGCGCTGGCGAACAATAATTTCGCCAGCTTTGACAACCTGGCCGCCAAAACGCTTGACGCCGAGGTACTGAGCATTGGAGTCGCGACCATTCCTGGTCGAGGACGCACCCTTTTTATGTGCCATGAGTTCCCTACTTCTTGGTGATGCCGGTAACTTTGAGCTTCGTCAGTTCCGCACGGAAACCTTGACGCTTCTTGTAACCGGTCTTGTTCTTGTATTTCTGGATGATGATCTTGGGGCCACGAAGGTCGTTCAGGATTTCCGCGGTGACGGTGACCTTGTCGAGTTCCTTCTTGTCGTGGGTGACGGTATCGCCATCAACGAAGAGCACGGGAGCCAGGCTCACCACGTTCTTAGCGTCGCCCGCAATGCGGTCGACCATGATGACCGAGCCGACCTCGACCTTTTCTTGACGTCCGCCTGCGCGAACAACCGCATAAACCACGATGAAACCTGCCTTGTTGCTGGAAAAAACGAGGGTGCCCTGGAAACTTTAGGAAAACTGCACCAATGGATAAGAATAGACCATGTCTGGTCGCTCGGCAACCAGAATTCGACCTAGCTCTCGGGTGACTCTGACGGCGTCGCAGCACCTGCGGGCGCGCTGGATGCGCGTCTGCGTCGCTTAGATTGGCCAGGCCCTGGGGCTTCAGGAAGAGCTGCCAGCACGGAATCAAGAATTCCGGGCTCAGCAGAGCTGGCTCGTTTCCTTCCCTGCACAGGCTTCTTGGCCACAGTATCGGGTTCGCTCACGGAGACAGACTCTGCGGTCGCGGAGTGAACAGTGCTCTTGGCGATCTGAGCAATCGCGTTACGCGCGTCCTCCGTGATGCCGTGAGGTTCGATCCTGGGGGCTGTTTTTGTAGAACCCTTTTTCCGCCGGGGGGAAGAGTCAGTCTTGGATTTAGTAACCGGTTCGCCGTGGATGACGACTCCGCGTCCCTGACAGGTGTCACAGGCTTCGCTGAAGGTTTCCAGCAAACCAAGTCCCAGCTTCTTTCGAGTCATCTGAACAAGGCCAAGACTTGTCACCTCTGCCACCTGATGCTTGGTCCGGTCTCGGCTGAGGCATTCCATAAGACGCTGCACCACTAAATCCCTATTGGACTCGAGCACCATATCGATGAAATCGATCACGATGATGCCCCCGATGTCGCGAAGTCGAAGTTGACGAACAATCTCCTCGGCAGCCTCGATGTTGTTCTTCGTTACCGTTTCTTCAAGGTTTCCCCCACTACCCACGAATTTCCCGGTGTTCACATCCACCACGGTCATCGCCTCGGTGCGGTCGATGACGAGAGAACCTCCACTAGGCAACCAAACTTTTCGGTCCAATGCCTTAGCGATTCCTTCACCCACACGGTATTCCACGAAGGGATCTCCATCGGGGGCATAGGCCTCAATGCGGGCAATCAAATCGGGCGCGACAGAGGTCAGATACTTTTCGATTGTTGATTGCGCGTGGGTACCTGAAATCACCAGCTTCTGGAAGTCTTCGTTGAAAACATCGCGGATGATCTTGACCAGCAGATCCGGCTCCGAATGGAGCATGTCGGGGGCTTGGACCTTTTCTGTTTGGGCTGACAGTGCCTCCCACTGCTTGTGGAGGCGCTCCACATCCATGGTGAGCTGCTCTTCGGTGGCCCCTTCGGCAGCGGTGCGCACAATCACGCCCGCAGTCTCGGGCAAAATTTTCTTCAAGATGGTCTTGAGGCGTGCTCGCTCGGTGTCGGGTAGCTTCCGAGAAATTCCGTTCATAGAACCGCCGGGGACATACACGAGGTAGCGACCTGGCAGGCTGATTTGACTGGTGAGCCTCGCACCTTTGTGCCCCACCGGGTCTTTGGTGACCTGGACGAGGACGCTGTCGCCGGTTTTCAGGGCGAGTTCAATTTTTCGCGGACCAGGTTCGCCCTCGCTTGCCGCTTCCCAATCCACCTCACCCGAATAAAGGACAGCGTTTCTTCCCCGACCGATGTCGACGAAAGCGGCTTCCATACTCGGCAAGACGTTTTGCACCCGGCCCATGTATACGTTGCCAATCAGGCTGGACTCTTCCGCGCGGGCCACGTAGTGCTCCACCACCACATTGTCTTCCAACACGGCGATTTGGGTGCGATCAGTGCGTTCTCGAACGACCATGACGCGGTCAACACTCTCGCGACGCGCGAGAAACTCAGACTCGGTAACGCTTTGCCTGCGCCGGCCGCCATCCCTACCATCCCGGCGGCGTTGACGTTTCGCTTCGAGTCGCGTTGAGCCACGCACCTTTTGAGGGGTGGAAGCTTCAGCGGCAGCTTTTGCTTTCTTTTCCTCTGGGCTCAGCGTGGGTCGATTCGCTCGCGAGCGTCTCCGCACCGTCCCCTCGCTCTGAGCTTCGGCTGGCGGGGGAGAAAAAACAGGCAGTAGGGCAGGGTCGGGGGCATGGAAGACGAGGTCTTTGGTGGACACTGCGCTGGGCTTAACCGCAGCTGTGGCGGCGGGAGATTTCTCAGCGACCAACTTTTCGCTCACTGGCTTCTTGGTAGCTGGTTTTTTCTCCGAAGGCTTTTTCTTGGCAGTCGGGGCTGTGTCCTCCGCTACGGGAAGGGACTTTGCCTGGGCCGCTTTCTTCGCCGTGGTCTTTTGTTCAGATTCTGGTGTGTCTTCTTTTTTCTTGGCAACCATAATTGGTGCACTCCTTACGCAGTTCCTGGCATCACTGGCCGGAACTCCATTACGCTTTGGCAGGTAAAACGCTAGGTGCTACCTGAAAAAACTTGGGTTTGGTGGGGTTTTCCCCGGTATTCGAATCAAGGATTCGAGAAATCTTGGTGCGCTTTTTCACAGGGTGAATAAGCTCTGAGTCCAGTATCGCACATCCACTCTCTTCTCAACCAGTGCAGTGCCATAATCAAGGGATGAACTACCCCACGAGACGGTCAACCACAATGGCGCTTTACCTGCTGGTGAGTGGTGTAGCCGCATGGTTCGCCGCGTTCACTTTGGCCCGCGAGGGATACCAGCTTGCTCTGAATGGAACCACTCCGAGCTGTAACATCAACCCCTTCTTTTCGTGTGGCTCTGTCATGCAGAGCCCGCAAGCGACCCTGTTTTTCGACACGCCCAATCAACTTTTCGGGGTTGCCGGTTACGTTGCCGTTGCGATGATCGGGGCATCTATGCTCGCCGGCGCGACCTTCAAGAGACCCTTCTGGTTTCTTGCGGTCCTCGGTATTTTCGCCGCCTACCTCTGGCTGATGTGGATGTTTGTCGAGGCCGTCTTCGTTATCGGCTTCTTATGTTTGTATTGCATGGCCGTGTGGGCTATTCACATCCCGCTGTGGTGGATTCTGTTGCCCTGGGTTCTCAAACAGGGAATTCTTAGTTCCTCGCCGCGCCTGAAAAAGCTGGGTGCGACCTGGTTGCCCTATTCGTGGATCCTCATCGTGATCAATTACGCCGTCATCGGCATCGCCATCCTGATCCAGTTCCCCCTCCTTTTCGCTCTCTAGCGGGGGAACCAGAGGGAAAGCTCACGCTGGGAAGATTCTGGCGAGTCGCTAGCGTGAATCAGGTTTTGCTGAACAGCGAGACCCCAATCGCGTCCTAAGTCACCGCGGATCGTGCCAGGCGCAGCCTGGGTGGGGTCTGTTGCCCCGCACAGTGAGCGCACACCGTCGATGACCTTGTGGCCTGCAATTCTCATTGCCACCACTGGGCCGGACTCCATGAAGTTCACCAGAGGCTCGTAAAAAGGCTTGCCTTCGTGCTCCGCATAGTGTGCGGAGAGTAAGTCGCGGTTGGGCTCCACCATGCGCACGTCAACAAGCTGGTAACCCTTTGACTCAATGCGCAGCAGAATTTCGCCCGTCAAGTTCCTGGCAACACCGTCTGGTTTTACGAGGACGAGTGTTTCTTCTAATCCAGCCATATCGTTTTTCTCCTTGGTGCGTTGGTGGTGGTGAGTTTAGCGTGGAGGGTTTTCTTTTCCTCGATCAAGTTGAGGCCCTCGTATGGCCCCAAATATCCAGAAACCAACAACAACGAGGGCGGAAAGCCCCATGACGACATCCCAGAAGAAAGAGGCCAGCAGCGCTAGCTGGACCAGGTGCCCCAACCACACCCCCGCGCGGTAGCGCAACAGCCGATACACCAGCATGAGCAACACGAGGGCTGCGCCTGCACCAAGAACAATAACCGTGGGGGTGAAATAATCCAGCCCATTAAGCGCCAGAGCTCCGAAAAACACCACGGCAATTTCGAGCATCAAGGCAATCTGAAGCAGCGACTCCGTCGCTGACTTCTCTCGTTTTGCCCCCGCCATCATCGCCCCTTCCACGCTGTTACCTCGGCGACCAGAGTGATCGAACCCGTGACCAAGACGCCGCCGCCCGGCCCCGCTAGGTCTTCTGCACGGTATAGCGCATCCTCGGAGCTTCCCCGCGAATCCACTCGGTCGGGTCCAGCAATCGCAGACACAGCATCCGCTAGATCATGAACGCTCACTGAGCGGTCAGACTGGGATTGTGTGACAACGAAGTGGTCGACCACCGGGTCGAGCGCCTCCACAATTCCTGCAACGTCTTTTTCCCCAAGAATCCCAATGACGCAGACCAAGCGATCAAAGCTAAACGAGGTCATCATCGCACCCGCGAGAGCCTCCGCCCCGTGGGGGTTGTGAGCAGCATCCACGATGACCGTGGGATTGGCAGAGACCACCTGAAGGCGCCCCGGGCTGCTGGCAAGAGAAACACCCTCCTCGACCACTTCGCGCGACAGCATCTGGGAGCCGTTATGAAGAAAAGATTCCACAGCGGCAATGGCCAACGCGGCATTTTCTGCTTGATAATCTCCCAAAAGCGGCAGGGCGAGGCCTGGATAGTGTCCAGCTATCCCCTCCACGCTAATGACCTGGCCACCCACCCCGGGTTCCACCGAGGTGAGCGAAAAATCACGGCCAAAGATTCTCAACGGGGCCTCGTATTGCTCACAGGCCAGGGTGATTTGGTCCCACGCGTCTTGCGACTGGTGTGCGCTAACCACTCGCGAAGCGGGCTTGATAATTCCCGATTTGGTCGCCGCGATCAACGAAATGGTGTCGCCAAGATATTCGGTGTGATCCAGTGCGATGGGGGTGAGCACCGCAACGTCAGCATCCGCAACGTTGGTAGCATCCCACTCGCCACCCATTCCCGCTTCAATCACCGCAACATCCACGGGGGCATCAGCAAAAGCCGCGAAAGTAAGCGCCGTCAACGCCTCGAAATAGGTCAAAGGGGGTTCAGATTTCGCCACCAACTCGGCGTCCACGATCGTGAGGAAGGGTTCAACATCGGCCCAATTTTCGGCGAGCATACGATCTGATATCGGTTCCCCATCAATCACAATGCGTTCATTAATTCGTTGCAGGTGAGGCGAGGTCATGAGGCCCGTTCGAAGGCCCATGGCCCGCAAAATACTCTCGATAATTCGGGCGGTGGAGGTTTTCCCATTGGTCCCTGCGAGATGGATAATCCCATACATTCTTTGCGGGTCACCCAGCAGTTCTGTCACCCGCCTGATGGCGTGAAGACGACGCTCTGGTCTTTTCTCGCCCACCCTAGCCATCAGTGCAGCCATCACCGCATCAGCTTCTTGCCGCTCAAAAGCCCCCGTACTAGACATGACGAGAGACTCTCACGCGCAGCTGGGAACCAGACCCCACGGGTAACGTCTCGCCCTCCCCCGTGAGGGGTTCGAGCCTGACCGTCGTAGCAAGGGTTTCGTGACCGACCAGGTCCCGATGTGTCTCGAGCGCCTCCCGGGCCGTGTCATCGACCTCCACCACCAAGTCAATGCGGTCAGAGACGTCGAGACCGGAGTTCTTGCGCTCCTGTTGAATCCACCGAATCGCATCGCGAGCTAATCCCTCGGCTTCCTGCTCCGGCGACACCGTGGTGTCGAGGAGAACAAACCCACCGTCTTCCAAAAAGCTCACGGCTGTCTCTTCACTGGCTGAGGTGAGCTCCAGGCTGTATTCGCCCTCCTGGAGCTCGGTTTCTCCCACGGTGACGACACCTTGTTCTCTTCTCCATTCCCCCGCTTTTGCTTGGGCAATGATGCCTTGAACGGCACCCCCCACCCGGGGCCCAAGGGCTCGGGAGTTAGGGATCAGTTTTTGTCCAATGCCAAAGCGCTCAATAGCGCTGTCATCTAAATCCACACAGTTGATTGCAGAAACGTTTAGCTCCTCGGCGATGATGTCGCTCAAGCCGACGAGGTCCAACGCTCCCTCGCTCACCACGGTGAGCGAGGTCAACGGCAGACGAACTCGTCTCGAGTGTGCCTTTCTTAGCGCCAAACCTGCTGAAGCAACATCGCGGACTCGATCCATGCTCCCCACCAAAACACCATCGGCGGGGAAATCCTCTGCCTTCGGCCAGTCGGTGAGGTGAACGCTCTCCCCTCCGGTGATGCCCCGCCACACCTCTTCGGTGATCAGAGGCGCCAGGGGTGCTGCTACCCGAGAGAGGGTTTCCAACACGGTGTAAAGGGTATCGAGGGCATCGACATCGGTGCCCTCCCAAAAGCGGTCCCGGCTGCGCCGGACATACCAGTTGGTAAGAACATCCGCAAAATCCCGGATGTGCTGGGCCGCCATGGGTGAGTCCAACGCCTCATACTCAGCGGTGGTGGACTCAATGAGATCTCGCGTTTTTGCGAGAATATAGCGATCAAGGACGTGGCCGGAGTCGGTGCGCCACCGGGGCTGATGATCACCGATGTAGAGACCCAGGAAGTAGTAGGTGCTCCAGAACGGCAAGAGGAACTGGCGAACACCCTCCCGAATGCCCTCTTCGCTGACCACCAGGTTTCCCCCGCGAATCACGGAGCTCGACATCAAGAACCAGCGCATCGCATCAGCACCATCGCGCTCGAACACCTCGGATACATCGGGGTAGTTCCGCAGGCTCTTCGACATTTTTTGACCATCCGAACCCAGCACGATTCCATGGGAAATCACTTGGGAAAAAGCGGGGCGGTCAAACAGGGCGGTGGAGAGAACGTGCATGGTGTAAAACCAGCCCCTGGTTTGCCCGATGTATTCCACGATGAAGTCAGCAGGGTTGTGGGTCTCGAACCATTCTTGATTCTCAAAGGGATAGTGAACCTGCGCAAAGGGCATCGAACCCGAGTCAAACCACACGTCTAAGACATCGGGAATGCGTCGCATCATCGAGCTGCCCGAGGGGTCGTCCGGGTTAGGGCGAACGAGTTCATCAATTTTGGGCCGGTGAAGATCATCCGGTTTTGCGCCAAAATCTTTCTCAAGCTCTTCCAGGGAGCCATAAACATCCACCCTGGGAAAATCAGGATTATCGCTCTTCCACACCGGAATGGGTGAACCCCAATAGCGGTTCCTCGAAATGGACCAGTCCCTGGCGTTCGAAAGCCACTTGCCAAACTGGCCGTCCTTAACATTGCCGGGAACCCAGGTTATGTCCTGATTAAGTTCCACCATGCGGTCTCGAATCTCCGTGACTTTCACAAACCAGCTGGAGACGGCTTTATAAATTAGGGGTGTCCTGCATCGCCAACAGTGCGGGTAGGAATGGTCGTAGGAGCGCTCAGCAAACAGGCGACCCGACTCACGCAAGAGCCTCGTGAGGGGTTTATTAGCATCAAATACTTGCAAACCCGCGACATCAGAGACCTGCTCCAGGAAGCATCCTGCGTCATCGACAGAAATGATGACGGGAATTCCCGCCGCAGCGCACGTAATCTGGTCATCTTCACCATAGGCGGGCGCTTGGTGGACGATTCCGGTCCCCTCTCCTGTGGCGACGTAGTCAGCAACCAGGATGCGCCAGCCCTGGGACATGCCCCACTGGTCACGATCGGCGTAGTAGTCAAAAACTCTGCGGTAGTGAATCCCACCAAGTTCGGAACCGGTGAACTCTCGGGTAACGGTTTTCCCTGCCTCGGCAGCGTTTTCATAACCCAGCTCTTTGAAATAGTTGCCCACGGTGTCGAGTGCCAGCAGGTAACGCGCCCCGGGAGTTGAGCTAGCAGGTCCTGCGGGAACGACACCGTAGAGAACCTCTGGGCCCACTGCAAGCGCGGCGTTCGTAGGAAGCGTCCACGGGGTGGTCGTCCAGGCCAGCGCGAGCACACCTGTGAGGCCCAGCGCCTCTGCCTCTTCCCCCTCGAGGGGGAAAGTCACCGTGACAGATTGATCCTGCCGGGACTTATAGACGTCATCGTCCATCCGCAATTCGTGGTTGCTCAGCGGAGTTTGATCCCGCCAGCAGTAAGGCAAAACCCGGTAGCCCTCATACGCAAGGCCTTTTTTGTGCAGGGTGGAAAACGCCCACATCACACTTTCCATGAAGGTCAGGTCCAGCGTCTTGTAGTCGTTTTCGAAATCGACCCAACGCGCTTGTCGGGTGACGTATTCCTGCCACTCACCGGTGTATTTCAGGACCGAATCTTTCGCCGCCTGATTGAAGGCGGCGATACCCATCTCCTCGATTTGGCTTTTGTTGGTAATCCCTAGCTGGCGCTCTGCTTCCAGCTCGGCGGGAAGCCCGTGAGTGTCCCACCCAAAACGACGGTGCACCTGCTTTCCCCGCATGGTGTGAAAGCGAGGAAAGACGTCTTTGGCATATCCGGTCAGAAGGTGCCCATAGTGGGGCAACCCGTTGGCAAAGGGTGGACCGTCATAAAAAACCCACTCTTCACACCCCTCGCGCGCTGCCACTGATTTGCGGAAGGTATCGCCGTCTTTCCAGTCCTTCAGCACCCGGTTCTCTACAGCCGGGAATGAAGGACTGGGCTCCACGGACGTGCCGGGGCGGTGTCGGGGGAAGGCCATGGGGTGCTCCTGAGAAAGGGTGATGGATGTTACGGGGACGCCCGGTTTCCCGGTCGCGGTACCACCCCGCTTGCCATCATAAGATGGCCACTCTTCTCAGGCGATGACGGGCCCACCCGACCGGTTCTACTCAAACCACGGGGGTTTTTTCTTCCGGCAGCTCCTCGGTGATAACCGATTCAGCGCTTTGCACCAGTGTAGGACCTGTTGATCCACATCGCACCCGACTCAGAGGGCCCGCGACGCTTCCATAAGCGCCCGAGTATGCGAGTGAGAGGGGTTGTCGAGGATTCTTTCCAGCGGCCCTGACTCGATTGCTTGGCCCTCCAGCAGGACCAACACCTCGTCGCTGAGCTGAGCAATCACACCGAGGTCATGGGAAATGAGAATCAAAGTCAAGCCCAAATCGCGCTGGAGCGAGCCCAAAAGCGTGAGAATCCGAGCCTGGACCACTGCGTCTAAAGCAGACACCGGTTCATCGCAGATCAGGATGGAAGGACGGCGGGCAAGTGCCCGTGCGATGGCCACGCGCTGCCGTTGCCCGCCCGAAAGCTGATGAGGCCGTCTGCCCAGCAATTCAGGGGCAAGCCCCACAAGCCCGAGGATTTCCTGCAGTCGCTCCCCTCGCCGGCCATCGCTTGTGGCGTCAAGTTCCAGTGCCTCTCCCACAATGCGGCGAACAGTCCATCGCGGATCAAGAGCATCCAAGGGATTTTGTTCGACGAGCTGGATAGTCCCCCGCAGAGGGCGCCTAGCCTTCTCGCTTTTGCCAGACCACTCCTGGCCAAAAACCTCCACCACACCAGAGTCTGGTGTTTCTAAGCCCATCAATATCCTGCCCAGCGTGCTCTTGCCCGACCCTGACTGACCCACAATTCCAAGTGTGGTGCCGGACCTAACCTGGAAGGACACGTCGCAAAGCGCTTCGATGGGCGTGCCGTCTTGGCCGTGATAGCGACGGTGTATTCCCCGCCAGGACAGGGCTAGGGGGGAAGCATCCGGTATCACCGTGATCGCGTCGCGCCGCTTGGCCACGGAAGCGACCAGTTCCCTGGTGTAAGGGTGACGGGGTTCACTCAGCACCTGCGCTGTGGAGCCCTGCTCAAGAATCATCCCACCGCGCATCACCGCGATGCGATCAGCTAGTTGACTCACAAGATGAAGATCGTGACTCACGAGCAGCAGGGCCAAACCAGAGCGCTTGAGGGAGCCCAAGAGCTCAAGAATGTGGGATTGGGTCAGTGAGTCGAGAGCGGTGGTGGGTTCATCAGCAATTAAAATCTCCGGGTTTCCCGCCAGAGCGGAGGCAATCAAGGCGCGCTGGCGCATGCCGCCCGAGAGCTCATGCGGATATTGACGCCTCCGCACCTCGGGCTCGGGCATCGCTGCCATCTCGAGAGCGCGGGTAACTCGCTGTGATCGCTCCTCACGAGAAAGCTTGGGGCGAGTTATCTCAAGAACTTCTGCTACTTCCTCCTCAATCCGGCGCAGAGGATCTAAAGAGACCAGAGCGTCTTGGCTGACTAGTCCCACCCGAGTGCCTCGAAGGGATCTCCACTGAAGTGGCGAAAATCCTCTGGTATCCACGCCGGCCACCCGCAGCGTCTCCACTCGTTGATCTGCACCTGGGGGGAGCAACCCCAAGAGAGATAGCGCCGTCAGAGATTTTCCGGAGCCCGATTCCCCGACCAGTGCTAAACACTCTCCGGCATCGATATGGAAGGACACATCGCTAACAGCGGGTTCCTGGCTTCCAGGGAACTGAATCCGGAGGTGCGCGACCTCCACGGCAGGATGGGTCACGAGACCCTCCCCTCGCCCCGCAAGCGCAGGTGGCGCCCCACCGCGCTGATGGCAAGAACTGTCGCCGTGATTGCAAGGCCTGGAAAGACGCCAATCCACCATGCGGTGGCGAGAAAATTCCTTCCCTCGGAAAGTATGAGCCCCCACTCAGGGGTCGGCGGCTGAAGGCCCAGTCCGAGAAAACTGAGCCCTGAGGCTGTGACGATCGCCGTCCCTACGCCGATGGTTGCCATCACGAGTAAGGGGCCGAGGATGTTCGGGATGATGTGGCGAAAAAGGGTAGCTCCCGGAGGAACCCCCAGCGCGCGGGCAGCAGTAATGTACCCGGCCTGGGAAACAACGAGAGTTTCTGCCCGAGCTACTCGGGCATAGGCGGGGATTGCTGCGAGCGCGACGGCAATAGGGATGCTGGCGCCCCCCACCCCGATAACGGCAATGACGATCAAGGCGAGCAGGAATTCAGGAAATGCCATAACAACATCAATGAACCGCGACAGTGCGGTGTCAAGGATGCGGGGGCCTCTGGCAGCACCCACTCCGAGAAGTATCCCCACCAGCAGTGCACACGCCGTTGCCCCGAGCCCGACCGCGAGTGAATAGCGAGCGCCATAGACCACCCGTGCAAAAACATCCCGACCGGACTGGTCAGTCCCAAAAAGATGGTCGGCACTGGGAGGCTGAAGTGTGGCGCTGGAATCTGTCTCGAGGGGGCTTTCACCGGCGAGGAGCCAGGGGAAAAGGGCAGCCAACGCGATCAGACCCAACGTCATTGCGGCGATGATTACCCCGAAGGGAAGCCGCGGACCAGGAACACGCTGGGGGAAGGGGTTTTCTTTCCCTTTTCCGAGTGCTGACCTCACGATCGGGTCTCCACAGACACTCGCCGAAGGCGCGGGTCAAGGCCGCGATAGCTGAGATCTACCGCCAGGTTCACCAGGGCGAAAACCACTGCCCCCACCACAATGATTCCCAGAATTACCGGAAAATCTCGCCCCACAATCGCTCGGATAGCCACTTGGCCCAAGCCTGGACGAGCAAAAACAGTTTCTACCAGAACTGCTCCACCGAGCAGCGATCCCACCAGGTATCCACCCAGGGTCAGAGCGTCCATTGCGGCATGTCGCAGGGAATGGCGTCGAACCAGTCCCGAAGGTGACACCCCCCTAGAGCGGGCGGTCATGGCAAAAGGTTGTCCCTCCGCCGCATCGAGGCCGTGCCGAAGCACTTGGCTCACAATGCCCGCCACGGGTAACGCGAGAGCAAGAGAGGGCAACACCAGCGAGGATATTCCCTGAGCGCCGGTTACCGGAAACCAGCCTAATTGGAGCGAGAAAACAGCAAGCAGAAGCAGCCCAATCCAGTAGGTGGGTGAAGAAATGACGATCAGTTCCGCCACCGACACCGCCTTTTTTAGCCTCGCGCCTCGCCCGAAAAGGGCTCCCCCCAGGGCGAAGAGGGTCGCCAAGAAAATTGCTCCGGCAGCGAGTTGAAGAGTAGGCATTGCTTGCTGAGCTAGAACATCAACTACCGGGGTGCGAAGTTGGTAGGAGACACCCAGATCGCCCTGAACGAGGCGGCCGAGGTACTGGAAATACTGGGTAAGGAGTGGATCATCAAGACCCCACTCCCGTCTTATTTGGTCGCGAACAGATTCGGACACCCTCGCCTGAACCCCCAGCATGACATCCACAGGGTCGCCGGGAATCAACCGGAGGGCCACAAATCCTGCTGTCGCGGCGCCCCAGATGACAAGAACAAATCTCCCAAGAGATTGTGCCAAAAAGCGGGCCACCCTGGAGAGTGTCCCTCGCCAGGGCGCCTTCGCGTGGGTGGTCACTACCTCACGGCCTGCTACCGATCAACGGTGGCGCCATAGAAAGATGCTCGACCATAGAGGTCAAAAATCAATCCCGTGACACCGGGGCCAGCGACGGTGATTTCGGAAGGAACGTAGAGGGGCACGATCAACACTTGTTCCGCATTCCACTGCTGGATTTGCTGATACAGGGCTTCTCGCGCTGCGGGTGAACTGGTTGCCACCGCATCGCTGAGCCACTGATCAACCTCAGGCTTTGTCACACTGGAGACCGTTTGAAAGCCACCCGTTTGGAGGTGGCTGCGCAACACATCAGCGTCGGGAGAGGAAAATGCCCAGTCGGTCAGGTCAAAATTCCTGGGCCCATAAAACTCCATGTACTGAGCAGGTTCCAGCACTTCCCGAACGAGCTCGAATCCGATTTCCTTCAGGTCTGACTGGATGAAGTTCGCTAAGCTCGCGCGGTCATCCGGCACGGGGGTGTACGCGATCCATCGAGCACTCAAACGCTCGCCGTTTTTCGTGCGGTACCCCTCAGAGTCGCGTGCTGTCCACCCCGCAGAGTCCAACAGTTCATTTGCCTTGTCAGGGTTGTAAGGCCAAGATCCCTCGAGCGAGGCATCGTAGGAGTTAGGCGTGGTGGGGCCCAGAATGCTCCAGGCTCGGCTGAACTGTCCCTGATAGATGCTGGAAATTGCTGGCTCAGCGTCAAATCCCAGGCTGAAGGCCTCGCGCACCCGCACATCAGCAAAAACGCCAACAGCCTCATTGATATAGAGGGAGTAGGGAACGCCCGGCATTTCAATGGAGAAGGTCTGGGCATCGGCACCCACCTGCGCTGCCATATCCGGTGTGAAGTCTGCCGCGACATCCGCTTCCCCGGTGCTAATTGCTCCCACCCGCGAGGCGGTCTCTGGCACGATGGAAATGATGAGCCTGTCCGAGGCTGCTCTTCCTTGATGGGTTGACCCCGTGGGCGCCCAGTCGTAGTCGGGATTTGCGACAAAGACAAGCTGCTGGTCAGGGGTGTATTCGCTGAGGACAAAGGGTCCCGTGCCAACCGTTATCCCCGGTCCACCCGCTTTCAAATCGGCAGCGTTTTCTTTGAGGACCAGCGGTGAGTAGAAACCCAGCTGGGGAAGGCTCAGGCCCTGGAGGAAGGGCGCATACGGCTGGCTGAAGGTGACCGCAACCTCGAATTCACCCAAGACCTCGGTACCCACGTAATAACCGCCGTCTTCGGCATACCCCATCAGGCTTGCGGCTTGGGCCGAAGCTGTTTCTGGGGAAACCACATGATCAAAGTTTGCTTTGACCGCTTCGGCGTTGAAAGGTTCACCGTCGTGGAAGGTGACATCTTCACGCAACTGGAAGACATATTCCAGCTCGTCTTCAGAGATTGTCCAGGACGAAGCCAGCCACGGAACAAAGGCGCCAGAGGCATCCTGGGCGACAAGGGAGTCAAACGCATTGCGCAGAACCAGAGAGGCAACATCGAGCTGGCTCGAATGAATGTCCATGTGCCCAGAGCTCAAGTTAGCGCCTTCAATGGCAAAAGAAATCGTGGACTCAGCAGGTGCTTCTGAGCTCGTTGACTCCGCAGGGGCTTCGTCGGTAGCGCACGCGCCGAGAGTTGCGGCAAGAGCAATAACCGCTCCGATGGAGGAGATCTTTCGAGTGAGGGAGGTTCTGCGAGGCATGTATCCACTTCCGGTGAGGTATCGAAGCCCTTAGCCTACATTAACTAGACTGAGTACAACAAATAGGGAGGGGGCCACGTGGGAGAACACCTCACGCGGGGAAGACCCTTGTCTTCGTCGCCAGAAATGCTCCAGGAAGCTGCCCTGGAGCTCTTCGTGGAGCAAACCTACGCAAAGACCACCATTGAGCACATCACCCAGCGCGCAGGGGTAAGCAGAGCAACCTTTTTCAATTACTTTCCCACCAAGAGCGACGTGTTCTGGGTTGACCTGGACAACGCACTCACCCGCTTGAGGGAAGTCCTGGGTGACCATAATGCGGTCGAGGGAAACCCTCGCCGAGGACTTGAAGCGGTCGTGCAGGGGCTGTGCGCCGTCGCAAGCGAGATGGGGGAGGACCACGTTCCCCTTGCGCTCACCCAACACGACCTCATGGGCAGCGTCCAGGAGCTTCAGTACTCCGCGCTCACTCGGTTTAGCACCCAGACCGAGATCATTGCCGAATTCCTCCGCGGCTTCGGATTCAGTGCCCCTCGAGCGCGGGCCGCGGCGTATGCGACGATCGCCACAGCGATTGCTTCAGCCCAGGAGTGGGCTGAAGCAGGGACCTCCCGCGCCTCTCTTGAGACCTACCTGCGAGACGCACTCGAGCCCGTGGTTCAGGGCTTTACTCAGTAGCTTCCCCATGAGGTAGCGAAGCCCAAGGGTGCAGTTGTTTTGTACGATAGAAGAATTCACACTCAGGCACCCTAGACACGGTGCCGCCTATAGCGAAGAAGGTGTTCGGCCATGACGAGGTCCATTCCCGAGAAACCCGTTCTAGAAGGCCTTGAAAACACCTGGGGGGAAGCCTGGGAAGCTCAGGGGACGTACCGCTTCAATCGCGAAGAAGCAGTGAGGCGCGGCAAAGACAGTGTCTTTGCCATCGACACTCCCCCACCGACGGCATCGGGCAGCCTCCACATTGGCCACGTCTTTAGCTACACCCATATGGACCTGCACGCGCGGTACCAACGCATGCTGGGGAAAGAAATCTTTTACCCCATGGGCTGGGACGACAACGGATTACCTACTGAACGACGAGTGCAGAACTACTACGGGGTGCGCTGCGACCCCTCACTCCCCTACACCGACGGGTTTGTGCCACCGCTAGAAAGTGGCGCGACAACAGATGGCTCCAAGCCAGGAGATCAAGAGCCGATCAGTCGCAGAAACTTCATCGAGCTGTGCGAGAAACTCACGCTCGAGGACGAGAAGCAATTCGAAGACCTGTGGCGATCCCTTGGTCTTAGCGTCGACTGGTCCCTGACCTATCGCACTATTGATGATCATTCCCAACGGGTTGCACAAAAGGCATTCTTGAATAATCTCGAGCGTGGTGAGGCCTACCGGGCTGACGCTCCGACGCTGTGGGACATTACCTTCAGAACTGCCGTGGCCCAGGCCGAGCTCGAGGATCGAGAACAGCCCTCCGCCTATCACCGTGTCGTCTTTGGATCCGCAAGCGGGGGCGATGATGTCGTCATCGTCACAACCAGGCCAGAACTTATTCCGGCCTGCGTGGCGTTAGTTGCGCACCCCGATGACGAAAGGTACCAAGGACTTTTTGGTACCACGGTCACCTCGCCGCTGTTCGGTGTCGAGGTGCCGATCCTCGCCCATCACCTTGCCCAGAAGGACAAGGGAACAGGAATCGCCATGGTCTGCACCTTTGGTGATGTCACCGATGTGATCTGGTGGCGGGAGCTGGGCCTTGATACGCGACCCATCTTGGGCCGCGATGGTCGAATCATCTCTGAGACCCCTTCGTGGGTGAGCGGACCAGAAGCCGAAGGAGCCTATGGCGAGCTCGCGGGGAAAACGGTTTTCAGTGCAAAAGCCGCCATCGTGGAATTGTTGGGCGCCAGCGGTGCCCTTCTGGGGGAACCAGAAAAGATTGTTCACCCCGTCAAGTTTTTCGAAAAAGGCGATAAACCGCTCGAGATTGTCACCACCCGCCAGTGGTATATCGCCAACGGCGCGAAAGATTCCGACCTTGCGCTGAGGTTGCTGGAAAGAGGGAAACAGGTTGCTTTCCACCCCGACTTCATGCGGGTCCGATACGAAAACTGGGTAAATGGCCTCTCTGGCGATTGGCTTATTTCTCGGCAACGATTCTTTGGCGTCCCCATTCCGGTGTGGTACCCCCTCGATGAACACGGAGAGCCCATCGAGGGGGAGGTACTCGCCCCTGATCATTCTTCGCTGCCGGTTGACCCTTCCTCCCAAACCCCTCCGGGCTTCAGCGAAGACCAACGAGGCAAGCCCGGCGGGTTTATCGGCGAGGTTGACATCATGGACACCTGGGCGACCAGCAGCTTGACCCCTCAACTCGCGGGTGGCTGGGACGGAGACCCCGAACTCTTTGATCTGGTGTTCCCCTATGACCTGCGAAGCCAGGGCCAAGACATCATCAGGACTTGGCTTTTTTCCTCCGTCCTCCGAGCAGAGCTCGAGCACGGAACCATCCCGTGGAAAAATGCCGGTATTTCGGGTTTCATCGTCGATCCGGACCGCAAGAAAATGTCGAAATCTAAAGGCAATGTCGTCACCCCGCAGGCCATGTTGGATGACCATGGTTCCGACGCTGTTCGCTACTGGGCAGCTTCATCCAAACTCGGCACGGACGCCGCGTTTGACCCACAAAATCCTAAGCAAATCAAAATTGGGCGGCGCCTGGCCATCAAAGTCCTGAACGCCGCCAAGTTTGTTTACAGCTTCGAAGGCGACACCGGAGATGTGACCGAACCGCTCGATTGCGACATGCTCGCCCACCTTGCCACGATGATCGACCAGGCGAGTGCTGCCTACGAAGGCTTCGATCACGCCAAAGCGCTCGACGTGACCGAAGCCTTTTTCTGGACTTTCACCGATGACTACCTCGAGCTGGTGAAAGAACGTGCCTACACAGGAGAGGGTCAAGCCCGGACGAGTGCCATCACCGCTTTGCGCACGGCCCTGGATGCCATGCTCCGGCTTTTTGCACCCGTCATCCCCTTCGCCACAGAAGAGGTGTGGTCTTGGACGCACGAAGGCAGTATTCACCGTGCCGCCTGGCCCACAGCGCACGAGGTCGCCACTTCTGCTGATCCCGCGAGTTTCGCTGGGCTTCTTGGGCTTGCGAGCGAGGCTTTGATCACGATTAGGCGATTCAAGACCGACCAGAAAGTGGCTCAAAAGACAGGCGTCATCCGCGCCACAATCAAAGCCCCGGCATTGCTGCAAAGTGCGGAGGCTGATCTAATGGCGGTCGGAAAAATTGCAGAGCTCACGTGGGAAACCAGCGATGCCATCGAGCTGGCGCATCTTGAACTGGAGGTCGACAACAATGAGTAAAACCGTGGAGATCAGTATTGCCGCGGCAACGCCCGAAGACCACGTGGCCTGGGAGGCGCTGTTCCTTGAATACGGCGTTTTTTACAAGACCTCTTTTTCCCCTGAAGTCCTAGCCGGCGTGTGGGAGTGGATTATGAAGGAGGGTCACCCCCTTCGTTGCTTGACCGCGAAGATTGACGGTCACATGGTCGGATTTGCGCACTTCAGGAACCAACCCGACACTTTTACGGCAGCGTCATCGTGGTTCCTCGATGACTTGTATACCCACCCCTCCACCCGTGGCAAGGGAGTGGGGACAGCCCTCATCGCCGCGGTCACGGAGCACGCTGGTCAACACGGCGGGGGCGCACTGAGATGGGTTACCGAAGCCAACAACATCACGGCGCAACGCCTTTATGACACTCTCGCTACCAGAACCTCATGGGTGATGTATGAAAACGAGATTGCAGGGTCACGGTAATGCGCTTGGGAAGCAGGTTTTCTGTTGGCGAAAGTCCCAGCAGTCTGTCAGCCGAGTTCCTTGTGAGGATCCGTGCCGTGGAGGCAAACCTCAACTCCGAGGAAGCCGTCACCCTTCGATGGACTCTCACCTGGCTAGAAAACCGCCCCGTTGTGACCCTCGATAATGGCGAAGTGGTGTCAGGGTAAAAACTAAGCGGATTTTTCGCGACGCTGAGCAGTTTTTGTGACGACCGTGGGCCCAGTCTTTTTCAGGACGGTGTCCTTCGTGATGATGACCCGTTCCACCTCTTCAGACGAGGGCACATCAAACATGACAGGCCCCAGAACCTCTTCCAAAATTGCCCGGAGACCCCTCGCACCGGTCTGACGCACTTCGGCCAACGCGGCAATTTCTTCCAGCGCTTCCTGCTCAAATTCCAGCGCCACGCCATCCAGAACAAACATGCGCTGATACTGCTTGATAAGGGCATTTTTCGGTGTCGTCAAAATATCAATCAGAGCTGTTTTATCGAGCGGGGTCACGGTCGTCACGACGGGAAGACGTCCAATAAATTCGGGAATCAAACCGAATTTGTGGAGGTCCTCGGGGAGCACTTCGCTAAAGAGATCCTCGGAAGCGTTCTTAGAGTGCAGAGGAGCACCAAATCCGATTCCATGGCGGCCCACGCGTTGGGAAATGATTTCCTCTAGTCCGGCGAAAGCCCCGGCCACGATGAACAACACATTGGTGGTGTCTATCTGAATGAACTCTTGCTGCGGATGTTTACGCCCACCCTGAGGGGGAACCGCCGCAATAGTTCCTTCTAGAATTTTCAGCAGTGCCTGCTGGACCCCTTCACCGGAAACATCTCGGGTGATTGAGGGGTTTTCCGCCTTGCGGGCAATCTTGTCAATCTCGTCGACATAGATGATTCCCGTTTCGGCCCGCTTGACGTCATAATCAGCTGCCTGCAACAGCTTCAAAAGAATGTTTTCAACGTCCTCCCCGACATAACCCGCCTCCGTGAGGGCCGTAGCATCAGCCACGGCAAACGGAACGTTCAGGCGCTTGGCGAGGGTTTGGGCGAGATAGGTTTTCCCGCACCCTGTTGGGCCAATCAGCAAGATGTTGCTCTTTTGAATGTCAACGTCGTCGTCTAGCCCGGCAGGATGAGGAGTTGCTGAAGCACGCACACGTTTGTAGTGGTTGTAGACCGCTACCGAAAGTGACTTCTTTGCCGCTTCCTGACCGATGACGTATTCCTCCAGGAAGCCATAAATTTCCTTGGGCTTAGGGAGGTCGAAGTCCCCGATGGCCTGCGCTGTGCCCTCAGACTGACGCTCGTCAATTATCTCGTTACACAGTTCGACGCATTCGTCACAGATGTAGACCCCAGGGCCCGCGATGAGCTGCTGGACTTGCTTCTGGCTTTTGCCACAGAACGAACATTTCAGAAGCTCGCCTGTTTCACCGGTGCGTGCCATGGGAGCCTTTCCTGCGTCTCGAAGACCTTTTTGAGCATACCTTTGACCGCCCTCACCTCAGGGATTTTCCACAGCTCCCCCTTGGCGTGGCGGGAATACACTGAGTAATCGTGAGAGCGCTCTGGCCCATTCAAATTCACAGGTATCCCCTGTTTGCCGCCCTCACCGTCGTGCTTCTGAGCGTCGCCGGCCCCGCGCAGGCTCATAACGTGGTGGACAGTCGATCTCCTGCACCCGATTCAATCGTGACCCAGAGCCCTGTAGAAGTATCCATCGCCACTGATGACGATTTTCTTGACCTAGGCGGGAAAAGCCGGGGCTTCGCCATCGCCGTCACGGATAGCGCCGGGCTGTATTTCGGAAACGGTTGCGTGGACATTAGCGAGCGACGCATGCACTCCCTGGTAGATCTGGGGGAGCCCGGCGTCTACACGATCACCTACCAGTTTGTCTCAGCAGATGGACACAGTGTCTCCGAAAGTTACGGTGTCACCTTCTCTCCAGAGAATGATTACTCTGTAGCCGTAGGCACACCCTCCGCCCCCGTATGCGGAGTCCAGAATGCAACGCCCACCGAAGAAACGCAAGTAGCAATGACGCCTGTCACCATGCCCGTCGAGGACTCGAGAGCCCCGAGTGCTTGGATTATCGGCCTCGGAATTGGTGTGGCGGCTCTGGCCCTTATCCTCGCCATTTTCCTGGCAAGGATAAGGTCTCGTCCTATTAGCCGGCAGTAACGGCGGCAGGTCCAGAAGCAGGTGTAGCAACTCCTGGGGACTTCCGAGTGTTCAGAACCTGGTCGATGAGCCCATATTCCAGGGCTTCGGCTGCGGTCAATATTTTGTCCCGATCAATATCCCGGTGGACTTCCTCGGTGCTCTTGTTTGAGTGACGTGACAGAGTGTCCTCGAGCCACTCGCGCAAGCGGGTAATTTCCTTCGCCTGAATCTCGATATCGGATGCCTGGCCACGGCCCGCTTCGCCCATCATGGGCTGGTGGATGAGCACGCGGGCGTTGGGCAACGCCAGACGCTTCCCTGGCTCGCCTCCGGCCAAAATAACCGCAGCGGCAGAAGCAGCCTGGCCAAGAACGACCGTCTGAATCTGCGGGCGGACGTACTGCATCGTGTCGTAGATAGCCGTCATCGCGGTGAAAGACCCACCGGGTGAATTGATATACATCACGATGTCGCGGTCGGGGTCCTGACTTTCCAGAACCAACAGCTGCGCCATCACGTCATCAGCCGAAGCGTCATCAACCTGGACACCGAGGAACACGATGCGATCTTCAAAGAGCTTCGCATAAGGGTCCTGGCGCTTAAAGCCGTAGCTGGTGCGCTCCTCGAAGGTGGGCAAAATGTAGCGAGCTTCCGGCATCGGGAACTCGGATCGCGCCGTAGGAATGTTATTCATCATGGGTATTCCGCCTACTTCTTCTTGCCCTGCTCGGTCCCGCCGCCGCCAACAACGTCGCTGGCGGAAGCCCGGATGTGATCAACGAATCCATATTCCAAAGCTTCGTCCGCGCTAAACCAGCGGTCACGGTCACCATCCTCGGTGATCTGCTCCAAGGTTTTGCCTGTTGCTTCGGCGGTGATCTGGGCGAGGCGCTTCTTCATATCGTTGATGAGATGTGCCTGGGTCTGGATATCGCTCGCTGTGCCACCGAAACCACCGTGGGGCTGGTGGAGGAGCACCCGTGCGTTGGGAGTGATGTATCGCTTGCCCTTGGTGCCAGCCGTCAAAAGCAACTGACCCATGGAGGCAGCCATACCAATGCCCACGGTCACAATGTCATTGGGGACAAACTGCATGGTGTCATAAATCGCCATACCCGCGGTGATCGAACCACCGGGAGAGTTGATGTAAAGGTAAATATCTTTATCGGGGTCCTCTGCGGCAAGCAACAGAAGCTTCGCAGCGATTTCGTTCGCGTTATCATCGCGAACTTCAGATCCCAGCCAAATGATGCGATCTTTCAGCAACCGGTCAAAGACATTCGGCTGCATCATGCTTTCAGACATTGTCACTGTGTTGCTCTCCTCCATGGCCAACGTGCGCGGTCCCTCGAGATTACCGGTGCTGGTGATTTACACGCGCGCGTGTTCGCCCTCGGCAGAGTGGGACCTAGTGGTCGTGCTCGTCCTCAGCCGCGCTGTCAGCAACTGCCTGCGCGATAGCGGCTTCGACAGAGTCGTCGCCTGTCTTGGTGACGGAGCTGAGATCAACCTTCTTGCCCTTGGTGTCCTTCACGCTGACCTGGGCCAAAGCGACGGAGAGCGACTTCGAACGCGCTACTTCTCCGACCATGGAGGGAATCTGGTTGTTCTCCTGCAAACTCTGGATGAACTCCGAGGGTTCCATGCCGTACTGGCTCGCAGACTGCATCAGATACTGGGTGAGCTCATCCTGGCCGACCTCAACCTCGAGCTTTTCTACTAAAGCATCGAGCATGAGCTGGCTCCGGAGGGACTTTTTGGTCGACACGATGACCTCGGCTCGGTGGACATCGTCCTCCAAGCGGTTTTCACCTTCGAGGTGGCGATTGACTTCTGCATCGACTACGCCTTGGGGTAGTGGCATGTCAATTTCGCCGAGCATTTTCTCCACCAGCGCGTCACGGGCTTGCTGCGCCTGCTTGAACACACCGCGACGCTCCACCTGGGCCTTGATGTCCTCACGGAGTTCTTTGATGGTGTCGAATTGGCTGGCAATTTGCGCAAAGTCGTCATCGGCTTCGGGCAATTCGCGCTCCTTCACGCTGAGGACCGTGAGAGCAATCTGCGCCATCGAACCTTCGTGATCGCCACCCAAAAGCTTTGATTCGAAAGTCGTCGCTTCTCCCGCTGTCAGAGTGTCGAGGGCGTCATCGATTCCGTCAATCAGTTGTCCAGAGCCCACCTCATAGCTGATCGAACTAGCGCTATCAATCGTGTTGTCACCGATCGTGGCTTCCAAGTCGATTTGAACAAAGTCGCCGCTCTTGATGGGGCGATCGACAGTGACAAGATTTCCAAAGCGAGCGCGCAGGTCATCCAAGTCAGACTCGACATCGTCCTTCGAGACGACGACCGGCTCAACTTCGAGGGTGTACTTCTCGAAAGCTGGCATCGTGAACTCAGGGCGCACGTCCACCTCGATGGTGACCACTAGGTCGCCAGAAAAGTCTTTGTCTGACGGCCACGTGGTGACATCAGCTTGGGGCTGCCCGAGGGTGCGAATCTTTTCTTCTTGGACGGCAGCCTGGAAATAGCGATCAAGCCCCTCGCTCACAGCATGGTTCAGAACTTCGCCGCGTCCCACCCGCTGGTCGATGATGGGGGGAGGAACTTTGCCTTTACGAAAGCCCGGGATGTTCATTCCCTCGGCGATGTGCTGATAGGCGTGGTCGAGGCTCGGCTTCAGCTCTTCCGGTGTCACCGTGATGACGAGGCGGATCCGGGTGGAGGTGAGGGCTTCTTTGGTGGTCGTTGGCAAAACGTTTTCTCCCGTTGTTGTGATGGTGGTCTTCGTCGGGGCGACAGGATTCGAACCTGCGACTTCCCGCTCCCAAAGCGGGCGCTCTACCAAGCTGAGCTACGCCCCGATGGCCAGGCACATTTCACTTTTGCGGGGCACAGCCTGGAGAGCCACACCCGGTGAAACAACCTCGCAAAGTCTAGCCGGTTCCTCGCCTTTCGAAAACCTGTGCTCGAGTGATGCAGTAACATCGGGGCTGAAGAAGTTCCCTCCGGGGATGTAGCTCAATGGTAGAGCCTCAGTTTTCCAAACTGATGGCGCGGGTTCGATTCCCGTCATCCCCTCTTTTACACACTTTCGTGTGTGACCACTCCTCGGCTGAGGGTGAGCGCAACTTTCATTCCTCGAAGGGCATCACTTACCCTGGGCATGTCGGAGCCGAGCGCTTCTATGAGCCACCGAGGGTCGGCATCAAGAGCGACAATATTCGCAGGTTGTCCCACCTCCAGGGTCGTCCGGGTTGAATAATCCAGTGCCTCATCAAAGCTCAAGCCCCCCGCCAAATGCCAGGGTGCACGGCCATCTCTGGTCCTCGTCACGGCAGCGGCGATTTCAATCCACGGATCCAGGGGAGATACCGGCGCGTCCGAGCCCAAGACCAGGGTGGCTCCACTATCGACGAGGGTTCGCAAAGCAAATGCTCGATCGGCCCGGTCAGCCCAGTACACGTCGGTCACATCGCGGTCATCGATGGCGTGTTCGGGTTGAACGCTGGCGATAATTCCAAGTTTGGCAAACCGGGAGAAGTCTGCCCCGCGCACTAACTGCGCATGCTCAATGCGTCCAGTCAAGTGGTGACGTTCCATAATGTCCAAGATGATCCGGTTAGCTTCATCCCCAATGGCGTGGACGGCTAGCCAAAACCCTGCCGCGTGTGCCTTGGTCAGCAGCGCCTCGATTTCTTCCGGCGGAAAGTTCATGGCGCCGTACTCTTCGCTCTCCACCGCCAGATAGGGCTCGACACAATGGGCGGTGCGAGTATTCAAGGACCCGTCGGTAATGATCTTGAAAGGCCCCACCGCTATAGCCTCTGCCAGCTTCACCCCACTGGTCATGCCTTCGGCAAGCGCGCGGTCGAGATCATCGGGATAGACCGCCGCCTCCACCTGGAGGGGGTAGGGTCCCTTGAGATTTTCGTCGCGCCGCACCCAGTCGGGCAGGGAATACCCCATCTCAAAATCGACAATCCCGACAACGCCTCGGGACGCTGCGTGCTGGGCGGCTTCGAGCACCCAGGCATCCAGCGTGTCCTCGGGCATCAGGGATAACCGTTGAGTGAGTTGAAACCACGGGCGTTCCCTCATGACGCCGTTTTCATCGTGACCAGTGACCTCGAGCAGGGCGAGTGCGGCGCTGTTCAGCCAGCCCGAATGAACATCCACAGAAGCCAAAGCCACCGGAGTTGCGCCGGTGGCTTCATCTAACAGCGTCAGAGACTTCGTGTCTTTCCAGAGGCCATCTCGATATTCCGTGCCGATAAAGATCTGCGCAGGGTCCTCGGACCGGAGGTTGTCTGAGACGGCTTGAGCCATAATCGCCACGGCTTCCGCGGCCGAATTGGCACGGGCGAGGGAGACTCGTCGACGGTGTTGCGCCCAGAAGGCAAAGTGGACATGTTCATCCCACAAACCAGGAATCACGATTCGGCCATCCAGGTCAATCACGCGGTGATCGGCTGAGGGAGCGGTGCCGGCAGGAAAAATTCCGGAGATCACACCCCCGTCGACAACAATGTCAACGGGGCCATCCTCCCTGTGAGAATCGCGGATGACGTGGGAGAGGATCATGGCTCGGCTTTCAGGAGGTTTGACATGAGGGGCAGAAATAGAGCTTACGAGCAGCCATGATTTCTAGCGCAATGGGAGAGCCGCAAGCGCGGCACGGGCGTCCCTCTCTCTTGTAGACGAAATAGCGGTTGGCTGAAGAGCGAAGCGCTGAGGCCGCTTGAGCAGCGGTGAGATCATCCCTTGTCATCATGACGCCGGTCTTCACCCCGAGTGCAAGCAGCTTCGCCCAGTCTTTCCAGAGGGCTTGGGCTCTGGTGGTTTCCAGAGCCGAAGCGGGGCGGTGGGGGTCTAAGTGGTGGCGAAACAAAATTTCCGCGCGATAAACATTTCCAATCCCGCTCACCACACTCTGATCCATCAGCACCAGGCCCAGGGGACGTTTAGTCGCTGCCACCCTACGGACAAATTCACGTTCCCCCCGAACGCCGGTGTTTACCAACGGGTCTGGGCCCAAACGGTCCTTAACCTGCTGCGCTTGCTCCGGGGTGAGTACTTCGCATGCCGTTGGACCACGCAAATCTGCAACCGCGTCGGCTGTTTCCAAACGCAGGCGCACCTGACCCCTGGGTGCCGGGGGAAAAGGTTCATCAGGATCGCTCAAAGAGTCAGATTCACCGATTCGTCGTCTTGTCGCTCGGGGCGCTCCGAGCGAGGAGGCCGCCGGGGAACCCGCTCGAGCGCTTTCGCCGCTGAGGGTCGTGACATCCCAGGCCCCATAAATTCCCAAATGCACTCTCAATACCGCACCGTTGTCAAAGCCAATAAACAGTTGCTTACCCACCGCCTGAGAGCTGAGAACCGTGGCGCCAGATATCAGATTTGCGCCCTCTGTGAAGCGGCCCTGCGGCGACTCAGCGCTGAGAGCCTGCCCTTGGAAGAGATCAGAAAATAAGTTGGCAACGCGGTGAACGGTGTGACCCTCGGGCATAGGAAATCAACTACCCAGCGGAAAACCGGCGATAGCTCCCGTTGTTTCGTACTCACCTAACTGCGCAATACGTCTCATGTGGCGTTCCTCGCCGCTGAAGGGGGTGCGAATGAAAGTGTCAATAAAAAGCAACGCTTCATCGATGCTGTGTTGGCGAGCACCCATGGCGCATACGTTCGCGTCGTTGTGTTCGCGGGCGAGGACGGCGGTATTCATGCTCCACACCAAAGCAGCCCGCACTCCTTTGACTTTATTTGCGGCCATTTGTTCCCCGTTTCCCGAGCCTCCAAACACAACCCCCAACGCAGGTACCCCTCGGGAAAGATCAGCGGCCACTCCGAGGGCTGCGTTGATACAAAAACTCGGGTAGTCATCGAGCTCGTCGAAGCTAGTGGGCCCGTGGTCAATTACCTCGTGACCCGAAAGCTCGAGGTGCTCGGCAAGATCCTGGCTGAACTCGAGCCCGGCGTGGTCCGTGGCGATATGAATGCGCATGACTTCAGTCTATAAATTCATGCGACTCCGCAGCTGTATAACAATTTTGCTTCAGACCCCGCGAGGGCCATTTTTGCCCTATCCTTGAGGAAGTCCTCTGGCAAGGAGCCCCCTAAATGTCTGTCCCCGATTTTCGTCGCGTTGTCCGCGGCTATGACACCGATGATGTTGCTCGGTACGTCCGTGAGCTGAACGAACGCCTCGAACGCCTTGAGAACGAGCGGGCAGAGAACGCCCGCTCAATCCAACGCCTGAACCGCGATGTAACCGACGCCAACGATCGCGCTGGCCGCGCCAAACCGAGCTTTGCTGAACTGGGCTCAGCCTTTGAGGAAACTCTTCGCCTCGCGGAAGAACAGTCCAAAAAAATCAACCAGGAAGCAGCCGCAGAAGCTGCAGAGGTTTTGGGCAACGCCCGGAGCGAAGCAACGAGGGTTCGGGAATCCGCAGCCAAAGACTCACGGAAAATTCTCTCCGACGCTCAACGAACTTCCGAAGACCTCCGACTGGAATCAGAGCGCGAGGCGGCACAATTGCGCCAACAGGCCGCAGACGAAATCGCAAAAGCTACCAACACGAGAACTCGTGCCGAGCGAGCGTCAGCGACCATGATTAGCCAAGCTGAGAAGCAAGTTTCCGAAATCAAGGCTGAAGCCTCTCGTCAGGTCGAACAAGTCAAGCGCGAAGCTTCAGAGCTCCTTCACGCAGCCCAAGAACGCGCGGTCGCCACCGATTCGAGCATCCGTCAGCAAATTGACGAAGCAGAACGTGCTCGCGCCGCCATTCACGAAGAAGCCGACAAATATGCGCAAAAGGCATACCAGCAAGCTGACGAGCACGTCCAGAACGCAGCCCAGCGCGCGCAAGACCTCGGCCAAGAGGCAGACACCGTTCTCGAGTCTGCGCAACGACGCTCGGACGAATTGACCAAAGAAGCTCGCGGCTATGCCGAGCGCCTAATTTCTGAAACCGTGCAGCGCTCGCGCGCCATCTCACGCGATACCGAGGACCTTGTGGGGAACATGCTCTCGGACACTGAAAGCCAGTTGAGTGATGTCCGTCGTCAGCAGGGTTACTTGAACGAATACCTGCAACGGATGCGCCAAGCGGTGACCGAGGTCGACTTAGAAATTACGATGACCCCACCGCCGAAACTTGGCGGGGAAGCGAAGCCCCTTTCCAGCGGCGGAGCAACCGCGGAGGACATCCCCGAAGAGGCAATGCCCGTGACCATTGACGTGGAGTCGAAGAAAGCGTAATTCTTCCTTCTCCGCAGAGGTTTTACACTGTAGGTCACATGAAACCGGGGCGTACCCGATGTCAGCAAGAACAAGGAGTTTGGCGATGCCTGGAGAAAATCTGACTCGGAAAGAAGCGCTAACCCGCTCAGGACACATCACTGTCAAGTCCTATGCCATCGACATCGATGTTCGCGAGGCTGCAAGCTCCCCCACTTTTCGCACCCGAACGACCATCAGGTTTGTCTCCGAAGGGCAGACGGAAACTTTCGTCGATGCCATTGCCTCCGCTGTTCACTCGATCACCCTGAACGGGGAATCTCTCAACCCCGCTGAAGCTTTCGCGGACTCTCGAATTTCATTGGCCCCGTTACGCGCAGACAACACCCTCGAAGTCGAGGCTGATTTTTATTACATGAACACAGGCGAAGGGCTCCACCGTTTTGTCGACCCGGTGGATGACGAGGTCTATCTCTATTCCCAGTTCGAAGTTCCGGACTCGCGTCGTGTGTTTGCCGTTTTTGAGCAGCCTGACCTTAAGGCAACCTTCCAATTCACTATCCACGCCCCTGCGCACTGGCGCGTCATTTCGAATCAGGCTGCAGAAAGCACGGAAGCAACCGACGGTGGTGCGACCTGGTCATTTTTTCCCACACCGCGCATTTCCTCCTACATCACAGCGGTCATCGCAGGACCCTACGAGCAGGTCTCTGACGAACTCGTGTCCTCAAGTGGCAAAACCATTCCTTTGGGCGTATTCGCGCGAGCTTCCCTCTTCCCTTACCTGGATGCGGATTACCTTTTTGCTACGACCAAAAAAGGGTTCTCGTTCTACGAAGAGAAATTTGGCCACCCCTACCCCTTCGATAAATACGATCAGATCTTCGCCCCCGAGTTCAACGCTGGCGCGATGGAAAACGCGGGAGCGGTCACGTTTACCGAGGCCTACATTTTTCGCTCTCAAGTCTCTGATGCGATGCGCGAGCGTCGCGTGGTCACCATTCTCCATGAGCTCGCCCACATGTGGTTTGGTGACTTGGTCACCATGCGGTGGTGGAATGACCTGTGGTTGAACGAATCGTTTGCCGAATGGGCGTCCACTCTGGCTACCGCTGAAGCCACCGAATGGACGGGGGCATGGACCACCTTCCAGGCGATGGAGAAATCGTGGGCGTATCGCCAGGATCAACTTCCCTCCACCCACCCAATTGTTGCCTCCATTAACGACATCGAAGACGTCCAGGTGAACTTCGATGGCATCACCTACGCCAAGGGTGCTTCCGTCCTGAAACAACTCGTCGCCTGGGTCGGCGAAGAGGCTTTCTTTCGTGGAGTTCACAACTATTTTTCCCGCCACCAATGGGGCAACGCCGTGTTGAAGGACTTCCTGGTCGAACTCGAGAAATCTAGCGGTCGGGACTTGGCCGGGTGGAGTGCCCTGTGGCTGGAGACGGCAGGGGTCAACACCCTGTCTCTCAATATCGACACCACGTCCGAGGGGATCATTACTCGAGCTGACATGGTGCAGTCAGCTCCGGTTGATTGGCCCACCCTGAGGCCCCACCGAATCGGCGTGGGAATCTATTCGACCGACCACTCTGGCGCTCTGGTGCGTATTGACGCCCTCGAGATAGACATCGATGGCGCTACGACCGAGATTCCCGGGTTGGTAGGACGCCATCGAGGAGATTTACTTCTGCCAAACGACGGTGACCTGGCCTACGCCAAGATTCGACTCGATGAGCACTCGCTGGCTTTTGCGACGAAAAACTTGAAACACATCGCAGACCCCCTCGCGCGTTCCCTGGTCTGGGGAAGCGTCTGGGATTCGACCCGCGACGCTGAAATTCCACCCCAAACTTTCATAGACCTGGTTCTCGCCAACATCGCCCACGAGACAGAGAGCACCACTGTTCGCACAGGTCTCGGCCAACTGGCTCTCACTGTTAGGAACTATCTCTCCCCTACCAACCGTGCCACGATGATTGGGGAGGTTGCTGACGAGCTGTGGGGATTGACTACTGCCGCCACACCCGGGTCCGACACTCAGTTTCAGTTGCTGAAGTCTTTTTCTTCGCTTTCCTCGACCCCCGGTCACTCAAGCACACTGCGGGGACTTCTCGAGGGAGCGATCACTCTGGAAGGGCTGGATATCGACCAAGATCTGCGCTGGGAACTCCTCGCCGGGCTCAGCCTCTCCGGTGGCACTGATACCGAAGAGATTGACCGGGAGTTGGCGCTCGACAACACCGCAAATGGCGCCCAAGCAGCAGCCCGAGCCCGGGCGCTCATGCCCACTCTTGCTTCAAAGCAAGCCGTGTTCGACGAGTTGGTGTCCTCAGATTCGTTACCTAACGCGATCGTGTCAGCGCTATCCATGAGCTTTGCTGCGACCAACACACCCGCCGTTTTGGAGCCCTTTATCGGCCAATATTTCGACGCCCTCGAAAAGCTCTGGACGTCTCGGACCTACAAGATTGCCGAGTACCTTGCCGAGGGCCTTTATCCCAGTTCGGTAATCGGCGAGCCGCTCGTGGCAGCGTCGAAGGCGTGGCTTGCCCACGCACCCCAGATTCCCGCTCTCAAGCGGATTGTGGAAGAAAACCTTGCCGGCGTAGAACGAGCGTTGAGGGTTCAAGCCCTCGACCGCTAGGGACCACCCGCAGGCGTAGCATGGGTCTATGGATTCATGGTGGGACTGGGTAGCGAGTGCCTTCGAGCAGTACACCGTTTTATTTCGCATCCTGTCCGTGCTGATTGCCGGTGTCATCGCAAACATTGCAACCCGTTTCCTGATCAAACGAATCGTCGCCGAAGTCGTCCGCGGGGTTAAGAAAACCCACAAAGTCGACGACACCACAGAACTCAATGCGAGCCCGGTTTCCGCGATGCGCTCAGTCCAACGAGCGAGGACGCTAGGTTCCGTCCTCAACAACACGGCGACCTGGGTCATCGCCTCCGTCGTACTCATTCTCGTATTGTCCGAACTCGGCTTCTCCGTCACCGCGCTTGTCGCGAGTGCGGGCATTATCGGTGCTGCGCTGGGGTTTGGTGCGCAATCCGTTGTCAAAGATGTCGTAAACGGTTTGTTCATGGTCTTCGAAGACCAATTGGGGGTGGGCGATGTGGTTGACCTCGGCATGGCCGAGGGTGTCGTCGAGCGCGTAGGCATCCGCATCACAGAGGTTCGTGACGTTTCCGGCACTTTATGGTTTGTTCGCAACGGCGAGATTTTGCGGGTGGGGAACCACACACAGGATTGGTCCCGAGTGATTTTGGATCTGCCCGTTCCCTACGAATCCAACATTGATGAGATTCAAAACATTCTCCTTGAGTCCGCGAATGCTTTTGCCGCTTCGCCCGAATGGCGCAGGAAGGTCATCGAAGACCCCGAGGTCTGGGGGGTCCAGTCTGTCTCGGCAGAGGCGATCATTCTTCGCCTTGTCGTTAAAGTGCGTGCCGGGGAGCAGTGGGCGGCAGAGCGCGCGCTGTATCGTGCCCTCAAAGAGTCCCTCGATAACAAGAAAGTCGACATCCCCCCTCTCAACCGCATGGTGGTCGATAACCGTGACAACCCGCGCGACGCAAAAGTTCAACCCCCTCACCATGACTAATCCTGGTTCCACACTGTTTGAAAGGATTGGCGGCGAGGCTGCTTTCACCAAGCTGGTCGAGCGGTTCTATGACGGCATCAAAACTGATGATGTCCTCTTGCCGATGTATCCCCAAGAGGACCTTGAGGGAGCGATCTGGCGCCTGTCTTTTTTCCTTCAGCAATACTTTGGCGGCCCTGCAACCTACAGTGCACAGCGCGGTCACCCTCGCCTGCGAATGAGACACGCTGCGTTTAGAGTGAACCCCACGGCAAAGGAGCACTGGCTTGCGCACATGCGCTTGGCTCTCGATTCACTAGAGCTTTCTCCCATGGATGACGGGGAACTCTGGGACTACCTTCAGCGCGCTGCGCTGTCGATGGTGAACACTTTCGAGGCCTAGTCTTCCTCGGTTTCTGGCCCAAAGTCGTGCCCCGTGGGGAACTTGACCAGAACATACCCGCCCTTGGAGCTCAGACGGACCCACGGGCCATTGCTGTGAACACTGAGGCTTCTCTCGTTAAGAAAGCCAAGGGCCTCGGCGGCGAAGCCGGCTCCGGCAGGAATTCTCTTCGCCTGAGGAAGAACTTCCCCCCACACTTCAGCCCGAACTTTTTGAACAATTGCTTCGCCCGAATTTTCGGGGACAGCCTCCGCGACACGGGCGATTCCCTGCTTTGCGGCGTTGTGGAGATCGGCAGTTGAGACTCCTTTACGACGCCGCCAATTCTCTCGAGGCGGGGTGATCGCAGCCCACGCCAGGGAGGGCACTGCGCTGGGTAGCGTGAGGGTTGAAAGCCCCGCTTCCCGCGCAGCACCGAGTCGGTGGATCAGGGCCTCCATCGGAACAATGGTGTCTTCCTGCGCGGCCTCGGCCAGTGCGCTCACCCGAAGCCCCAACACCGTTGGAGTGCGATCGAGCAGTCCCCGGGGCACGAGGATGCCCACGTACACCTGCAGGACCCCATCACCGGCAATTACTCTCGCTGAGGAGTTATTGACCCGAGCCGCCCGCTGAAGGAATGTCTCGAGGTCTAAGAGGGCCTCCGTGGAGGTAAAAGTTAAGGTCGATGCCATGGTGTTCTCTAAACTACAACCGATGGACACTTCTGGTGCGGTAGACGAACCCCAAGACCCCGTAGAGAGCATGCTCGGAGCTCTGACGTTGACGGCCTCACGAGCGAGAACAAAAGAAGATATCTTCACGGCACCCAGCCAATGGCAGCCCCATGGGCGAGTATTCGGCGGTCAAGTCATGGCCCAAGCCGCACGGGCCGCGATGCACACTGTGGACAATGACCGCGCAATTCACTCACTCCACGGCTATTTCTTGCGCCCCGGCGACATCACCGAAGACATCACTTTTGCTGTGGACCGTATTCATGATGGCCGCTCTTTTTCGACCAGGCGAGCACAGGCGTATCAAAAAGGCCAGCCAATCTTTTCCATGATCGCCTCGTTCCAAGACGAAGACCCAGGGTTAGACCACCAAGCGCCCATGCCTGAGGGAATTCCTGACCCCGAGTCGCTCCCCAGCGCCCAAGAAGTGCTGCGTTCCCTCGGACACCCCATCGCTGACGTGTGGGCAAAGACTCGAGCATTTGACCTTCGCCATATCCCCTCCTCGATCTACGCCACCTCCGAAGGAGAGCCCTCTCCGACACAGGCGGTGTGGATGAAGTGTCTTGGCCCGCTACCCGATGATGTCAACCTTCACCGGGCAGCGTTCGCCTACGCCAGTGATTTCAGCATCTTGGAACCCGTGATGCGCGCACATGGAATGAACTGGTCAACTCCGGGCCTTAAGGTCGCCAGCCTCGACCACGCGATGTGGTGGCACCGGCAAGCCAGAGCCGATGAATGGTTCCTGTATTCCCAAGAGTCTCCCTCCGCCATTGGCGGGCGCGGGCTCTCACTTGGTCGGATCTTTACTCAGGATGGCACGCTGGTCGCCTCAGTCGCCCAAGAGGGAATGGTTCGCGTTCCTAGTCCCTCGTGAGCTTGCGGTAGGTGGAGCGATGTGGCGCAGCCGCATCCGCTCCTAACCGCTCGACTTTGTTTTCCTCATATGCCTCAAAGTTTCCCTCAAACCAATACCAGTTCCCCGGCTTGTCTTCGGTGCCTTCATAGGACAGGATGTGGGTCGCAATGCGATCGAGGAACCACCGGTCGTGGGTAATCACCACGGCGCAGCCGGGGAATTCGAGGAGCGCGTTTTCCAGGCTGGACAGCGTTTCCACATCCAAGTCGTTAGTGGGCTCATCCAAAAGTAGGAGGTTCCCGCCCTGTTTTAGCGTCAGCGCAAGGTTAAGCCGGTTGCGTTCTCCACCAGAAAGAATTCCTGCCTTTTTCTGCTGGTCGGGGCCCTTGAATCCAAAAGTAGAAACGTAGGCGCGGGAAGGAATCTCCACCTTGCCTACTTGAATGACATCCAGGCCGTCAGAAACAACCTCCCACAGCGTCTTGGAAGGGTCGATACCTCCGCGCTCCTGGTCAACATAGGAAAGTTTTACCGATTCTCCGACGATTAATTCTCCGTCGTCAAGGGATTCAAGCCCGACAATGGACTTGAATAGGGTGGACTTTCCCACACCGTTGGGGCCAATGATGCCGACGATTCCGTTTCGTGGGAGGGAAAAGCTGAGATTGTCGATGAGAACGCGATCGCCAAAACCCTTTTTAATCTTCCTGGCTTCAAGGACTTGCTGACCAAGCCTTGGTCCCGGCGGGATTTGAATCTCTTCAAAGTCAAGCTTCTTGGTCCTATCGGCCTCTTCTGCCATTTCTTCATAGCGAGCAAGTCGCGCCTTCGACTTTGCTTGGCGTCCCTTCGCGTTGGAGCGGACCCACTCCAGTTCATCTGCCAAACGTTTAGCGAGCTTTTGATCTTTCTTGCCTTGGACCTGAAGCCGCTCGCCCTTCTTTTCGAGATAGGTCGAGTAGTTACCTTCGTAGGGGTAGAGGCGACCTCGGTCTACTTCGGCAATCCACTCCGCGACGTGGTCGAGGAAATACCGATCGTGTGTCACGGCGATGACCGCACCGGGGTACTTCGACAAGTGCTGTTCCAGCCACAAAACACTCTCCGCGTCGAGATGGTTTGTCGGCTCATCAAGCAACAACAAGTCGGGCTTTTCCAAGAGTAATTTACACAGGGCCACTCTGCGCTTTTCCCCTCCGGAGAGGTGAGAGATCTCAGCATCGGAGGGCGGGCATCGCAACGCATCCATGGCCTGCTCAAGCTGTGAATCTAAGTCCCACGCATCCGCTGCATCGATTGCTTCCTGCAGGGTTCCCATTTCGGACAAAAGGGAGTCAAAGTCTGCTTCAGGATCCGACATGGCAACAGAGATTTCGTTGAAGCGTTGAATCTTGCCGTGAATCTCGCGAACCCCATCCCGGACGTTTTCAAGCACATTCTTCGTCTCATCAAGCACCGGCTCCTGCATCAGGATTCCGACGGTGTAGCCAGGCGTCAGTGCCGCATCACCGTTGCTGGGAGTGTCAAGTCCGGCCATGATCTTGAGAATCGTTGATTTTCCAGCCCCATTGGGACCGACCATGCCGATTTTTGCACCCGGGAAGAACGACATTGTGACGTCGTCGAGGATGAGCTTTTCGCCCACCGCTTTGCGGGCCCGGACCATTGTGTAAATGAATTCAGCCATAGCCCCCTAGCTTAGGGACTTTGCCCGCACCGCTTCGCCGAGTGTGTGGACACGGCGAGGGCGAGCCGTGTCCACACAAACGCTGATACCTAGAGCTCTTCGTCTCCTGCGCTGCCTTCTTCATCAACGTGGCCACGGGCTACCTTCTTATATTGGCTTGTCCCCCAAAACAGGTCATGCCCAAGAGCCTCAGCTTCCACTTCGATAGAAGTTCCTGTTCGATCATCAGTCGTCCAGTCACGGACCTTCACGCGCCCCGACGTAACGATGCGGTCACCCTTATTGAGGGACTGCGAGGCGTTGACGGCGAGGTCTCGGAAAGCGGTCACGGTATACCAATTGGTTTCTCCATCGGCCCAGGAGTTGTTCGAGCGGTCATACTTTCTCTGCTGTGAGGCCAACCTAAAGCTCGTAATCGCAAGCCCCTCCGTGGTCACAATGTGACGCGGTGTGGTGGCGACCAGCCCAGTCAAGGTGAGGTGATCAGTCATGGTGGATCCTTCCTGGCCCGGGAAGGATAGGTATGGGTTGCACCCCCGAGCCGCGATGCGACTTGGGGTTACTGTGCCGTGAGCACCGTTAGCCCATATCGACGCCGGTGGCCTCCGTGAGCATCGGGAGGAATTAGACCCCTGTGGACATCTAGACGGGAAGGAGATAAGAGGAGAAGCTTGCTCTCACCTTGGACACCTTGGGGGCTGCCACTGCAAGGCAGTAACCCTGGAAAGGGTTCTTGGCAAAAAAGTCTTGGTGATACTCCTCCGCGTCGTAAAACTCCTGCATCGGAGAAATCTCAGTCACTACCGCCCCACCCCAGGTGTCTTCTCCCCGGACTCGTGCGGCCTCAAAAAGCGCGAGTTCCTCTTCGTCCCGGTAGAACATCGCAGACCGATACTGCGTGCCCACGTCATTTCCTTGGCGGTTGAGTTGGCGAGGATCGTGCATGGTGAAGAAAGCATCCAAAATGACATCTGACGGAATGACATTCGGGTCAAAAGTGACCGCCACCGCTTCCGCGTGGCCTGTGGTTCCGGTGCAGATTGCCTCGTAGCTCGGGTTCGCGCCTTCGCCACCGATGTAACCAGAGACTACTTTGCTGACACCTTTCAGTACCCGATATGCCGCATCGAGACACCAAAAACAACCACCAGCAAGAACGTAAGTTTTCATGCTTTGCACCCTACGCGAGGGTGCTGGGAAAACTGCGAAGCCCGGCTCTAAAAATTGGTATTCCACCTCTACCTTCGCGCCCTACGCTTATGCTGTGCCAGCCTCAAATTATTTCGATTCCCGCCCTGATAGGCATCGCTGATGGGCTACTTCTATGCCCTACTTGCGGCAGTGCTTTTCGGTGCCAATGGCTCTGTCAGCAAAGTGGTTATTGAGTCTGGCTTCACCGCAATTCAACTCACACAGATGCGCGTTCTGGGAGCCGCGGTCATCTCCGGGGTCATCCTGCTGATCCTGGACCGGAAATCATTCCGAGTCCCCCTGCGCCAATGGCCCGTCATCCTCGTGCTCGGGATCGTGGGTGTTGCCATGTTGCAGGCCACCTACGCCTTCGCCATTGCCCTGTTGCCTGTTGGCATCGCCCTGTTGTTGGAATATCTCGCCGTGCTTATCGTTGCTGTGGTGGCATTTTTCTTTTTTAAAGAAAAAGTGCACCAGCGCCTCTGGATTGCTATCGCGTGCGTCATCGTGGGACTGGTTGTAGTCGCGGAGATTTGGGCCAGCACCCTCAACCCCGTTGGGGTTGTCTGGGGGCTCGCTGCTGCAGTCTGTCTTGCCACCTACTTCCTGGTCGGAGAAAAACAGTTGCAAACAATCTCCCCACTGGCCCTCTCGTTCTGGACAATGACGATCGCAAGCCTCTTCTGGGCGCCTTTTTCCGGCTGGTGGAATTTCACCACCGAAACATTCGCCACTCTGGTTCCCATGGGCCCTTCAGCAGAAAGTGCCACCATCCCGGTGTGGGTACTGATCGTGTGGAACATGACGCTGGGATCCTTTGCGCCTTTCCTGCTCTCACTCAGTGCCCTCAAGCGCCTGACCGCCACCGTGGCGGGCATCATTGCCACCAGTGAAATCGCCTTTGCTTTTCTTGCCGCGTGGCTATGGCTGAACGAGCTCCTAAGCCTCACTCAAATCTTTGGTGCTTCGGTAGTGTTGTTGGGGATTGTTATTGCCCAAACCGCTCGAACCAGCGACGTGGTGGTGCAGGGTGACTTGGCTTTGGAGACAGGGCCCATCATCCTTCCCGACCGAGAAACAATTGAGGAGAAGCCCGCATGAAAAAAGCCTTCCGTCCCATCGTTGTGGCCTCCCTGATCGCCGCGGTGTTGAACCAGGGACTGTATTTTGTTGCCACCGGATTTTTTGGTGTCGAATTTGTATTGATGGCTGCTGAACCCTCGGACATCCCGCTCTGGGCGCCCGCAGTCTTCAGCGTCTTCCAGGGTGTCCTCGGCGGCGTCGTTGTAGCGTGGATTGCCTCTCGCACTAGGAGCCCGCGCAATACCTGGTTGGCCATCAGTCTGGTGGCTCTCGCGCTGAGCTTTACACCCGGCTTCATCGCCACCTCCCTCACAACAGCACTCTGGCTTAACGCAATGCACGTGGTTGCCGGGGCGCTCATTATCCCCATGGTGTCCGCAGTGCTACCCACTCGGGAAATCGCTGGCCAGGAGTAACCAACCCACGCTTCGTGCCCTAGCGACCCGCGCCAGGCGCTCGCCAGAAGATATCCGAATCAGTTCTTGCCAGACAGGTGGAAGCGCAAGAACGTCTCAATCCGATTCCACGCATCCGGTGCAGCATCTGGGTTCGTCGTAATGCCCATCACTTTCCCGAGCATCCCTCTCATCCAGGCCGGTCCAGCGGGGTACGGATTCAAAAAAGCATGACCAGTGTTGGGGTATTCGACAACGTCGTGGGGAACCTTATTGCGGGTCAAGCTCTGGGTGAGCTTCGCTGCTGAGCCGGCCAAAGTCTTGTCCCGTTGCCCATAGCTGGCAACGACGGGGCACGCTCCGCTGAGGACCGAGTCGAGATTGCGAGGCAGCGCTCCATAATTCACCGCTGCAGCGTCGTATCCACGCCCCGCAAGCATCAGAGCAAACCCTCCGCCCATGCAGAAGCCGATAACCCCCACCGAGTCGGTCACATCGGTCCGTCGGGCAGCCCATGCCCTCGTTGTTTCGATGTCATCAAAGGCTTGCCCCTGTCCAGCCAGGAGTGCTCGAAAAGTCGCCATCAGACACTTTTTTGCCCCACCTCGCGTGAAAAGGTTTGGCATCACGGTCAGATATCCAGCCTGTGCCAGACGATCAACGTGGGCCCGCATGGATTCGTCGATACCAAAGGCCTCGTGAATGGCAATCACGACGGGAAACGGCCCTAGCCCTTCAGGAACAGCAATGACGACTTCAAGCTCAGCCCCTTCGGTCAGGGCAATGCGGTCATCCAAGGCCATGGCTTTAGGCCTCGATCACCACGGGAACGATCATGGGCCGGCGACGGAGTTGACTGTTCACCCAGCGGCCCACTGTTCGGCGAACCACTTGCTGGAAGGCTTGGGTGTCTCGGGTGCCATTCTTTGACGCTTCCTCCAGCGCCTTGATGATTGCCGGGCGAACGTCATCGAAAACGGCATCATCGGGCGCGAAGCCCCGAGCGTGAATTTCTGGCCCCACGATAATCGCTCCGGTTTGGGTATCAATGGCGATAAAAATGGAAATGAATCCCTCCTCAGCCAAAATCCGGCGATCCTTCAAATCGGCCTCGGTAATTTCCCCCACCGTGGACCCGTCGACGTAGACGAAGCCAATATCGAGTTGCCCCGTGATCTTTGCAATCCCATCGGTCATGTCAATGACGCTGCCGTTCTCTCCCACCAATGTGCTCTCGGCGGGAACTCCAGACTCCATGGCAATGTCAGCATTGGCCCGCAAGTGCCGCGCTTCACCGTGGATGGGCATGACTTGTCTCGGCTTCACAATGTTGTAGCAGTAGAGAAGCTCACCTGCCGCTGCGTGACCGGAAACATGGACTTTCGCGTTGGCTTTGTGGACAACATTTGCGCCGAGATCAATGAGACCGTTGATGACGCGGTACACCGCGTTTTCGTTGCCGGGAATCAAACTCGACGCCAGGATGACGGTGTCTCCAGGACCAATTTCAATCGTTGGATGTTCACGATTCGCCATGCGAGAAAGGCCCGCCATCGGTTCTCCTTGAGAACCGGTACTCATGTAGAGCACTTTCTCATCGGGCATATCAGGAGCTTTTTTCGCATCAATCAAGAATCCCTCGGGAATTTTGAGGTATCCCAGTTCCTGGGCGATCCCCATGTTCCGCACCATGGAGCGTCCCACCAAAGCAACGCGGCGGTTACTCGACACAGCGGCATCAATGACCTGCTGAACCCGATGGATGTGGGACGCAAAGCTCGCCACAATTACGCGCCGAGGTGCGCGGTGAATAATCTGCTCAAGAACGGGGCCAATATCCGCCTCGCGGGGCGTAAAACCGGGAACATCTGCGTTCGTCGAGTCCACCATGAAAAGGTCAACGCCCTCTTCGCCCAGGCGAGCGAAAGCACGGAGGTCGGTGAGCCTGCCATCGAGGGGAAGCTGATCCATCTTGAAATCGCCGGTGTGGAGGATGCTGCCTGCGCTGGTGCGGACCATGACGGCAAGCGCATCGGGAATCGAGTGGTTCACAGCCACAAATTCAACATCGAAGGGCCCCAGCTTCTCGCGGCCGCCCTCTGTTACCTCGAGGGTCAGCGGAGCAATGCGATGCTCTTTCAACTTCGCTTCAATGAGGGCCAGCGTCAGCGTGGAACCGATGAGGGGGATATCTCCCCGAAGCTTCAGAAGGTAGGGCACGGCACCAATGTGGTCCTCGTGCCCGTGAGTCAACACAACGGCCACAATGTCGTCCAGGCGGTGTCTAATGGAGGAAAAATCGGGCAAAATCAGGTCGACACCGGGCTGTGTCTCCTCAGGAAACAGCACCCCGCAGTCGATGACAAGCAACTTGCCCTCGATTTCAAACACGGTCATGTTGCGACCGATTTCGCCTATTCCGCCCAGAGGCACAATGCGAAGAGTGCCCGCCTGGAGCGGTGGAGGTTCATGCAGTGGTTGGGGCATACAGCCTTATCGGGTTGTTCCGGCTACTTTGGGCAACGCCCCACCAGCGGCAGCGTTGCGGTCGGGACGGAAGTTGGAGAAGTCGAGACCTGGCACAGCACGCACTAAATCGAGGTCACCTTCTATTTCAGCGGCTTCGGATTCTTCGGGCCCGACCAACGGCAGGCGAACGCGGGGCGAGGAAATCCGACCGAGGCCGTGGAGAATATATTTCACCGCAACCGTTCCTGGCACGTGGGTCATTGTTGCTCGAACCAGTGGCTCGAGCAATTTGTGCTGCGCTGTGGCCTCCGCGAGATTTCCGGCATTCACCGCGTCAACCATAATTCGGTAGGGCTCAGGGGCAATGTTTGCCGTGACACCGATGAGTCCCGTCCCCCCAATAGCCAGGGTAGGAAGAGCGTTGGCGTCATCACCGGCAAAATACAGCAGCTCTGTCTGATTCATGACTCGCGACACCTCGGCGAGATCACCCTTGGCGTCCTTGACAGCCACAATGTTGGGATGCTTGGCCGCGCGTAAAATTGTCTCGTAGGTGATCTGGATCCCTGAACGGCCCGGAATGTCATACATCAGCATCGGTAGCTCGGTCGCATCGGCAATCATCCGGAAATGGGTCAGAACGCCAGCCTGGGTAGGTTTGTTGTAATAGGGCGTTACCACCATCACACCGTCGGCGCCCGCTTTTTCGCTGGCTTTGTAGAGCTCGATCGCATGCGCGGTTTCATTGGAACCGCCGCCGGTGATGATTTTTGCGCGCCCTGCGGAAACAGATTTTCCCGCGGTGACGAGCCTGATTTTCTCGGCATCCGTCAGGGTGCTGGTCTCTCCTGTGGTCCCGGTGACCACAAGTCCATCCGCACCGCGGGAAATCAAAGAATCCATCAGGGATTCGACGCCTGGCCAATCCACTTCGCCCTCAAACGTCATGGGGGTGACCATTGCTACGAGCACCTGGCCGAAAGGATTGATTGCTACCACTGCATAAGGCTAGCGTTACTGGCTCGTCGCTGCACCCTCTAGGGCGCAACCCTGCCGTTAGCGCTGAAGGTATCGGCTGTCATGGGCATCAGCGGAGCCCACAATGCTTCCATTTTGTCCGCAACCATTTCGATTTCACGCTGCGGGAAGGACGGAAAGTGTGTCCCTTCGCGCTTGGTGCGCAGGCTGAGGAAGTTCATCAGGCTGCGAGAATTCATGGTCACGTACATGCTGGAATAAAGCGTCACGGGAAGAACCGCGCGGGCTACCTCTCGAGCCACCCCCGCTTCAAGCATCCGCTGATAACTCTCATACGCCGCCCGGCACACCTCTTTGATTTCATCCTGAACAAGAGTCGTCTGCTCGGGCGTACCGTCTTCAAAGTCGTAGGCGCCGGGTTTGCCGACTTGAATCAACTTGCGGTCGGGGCCGGGGACATAGAAGACAGGGCGCAATTCGCGGTAACGTCCACTTTCTTCGTTGTAGGAAGCAATGCGATGCCGCATGAACTCGCGAAAAACAAAAATCGGGGCTTGTACGTAGTAGGTCAAAGAATTGTGTTCGAAAGGCGAACCGTGGCGATCCCGCATCAGGTAGTTGATGAGCCCGCGATCACGTTCGCTGGCCTCTTGACCCGAGGTGGCAGCAGTCAGGGTCAATTCCCCCTGCGTGCTCACTCGAGCCGCAAAAAGCACATCAGCATCGCTCGCGCTGTGACGAATCAGCTCGACGGTAACGTCGGAACGAAACTCGATTTCTTCGATACCCACGTGTTAATCCCTCCGACTTATACCCAAGCTTACCGGTGGCCTCGCGTCACGCTTCGTCATTTCCTGGTGTGCTTCTCGTCACAGGCCATAGTGTGGGCTCGTTATGGACCTTTCTACTATCTTCCTTGCCTTAGTGGCTTTGGTATTTGTTGCGACCCTGGCGGGTCTGTGGTGGAAAGGAAACCAGGGGCGTGTGACCCGCCACCCCAGCACAGCACTCCCCGCAGATGTTCCTCTCGAGCTGATCGACACCGGGGCGACACTCACCCTTGTGCAGTTTTCTGGACCCTACTGTTCCTACTGCGCGGCGATGAGGAAAATTCTTGCCGAGCTCGCTCAGAAGACCCCCGGTGTTTCCCACCGGGAAATCGATATCACCGACTATCCAGAACTCACCAGGAAGCTCCGGATAAACCAGACTCCCACCACCCTCCTGGTGACACCAGCAGGTCATCTGCATTCCCGAATCCGCGGAGCATCAACCTTGGCCGCGGTGACAGAAGAAGTCACACACGCACTCGACTACCGAAAGGCTCACTCCGATGACTACCTCATCTAACAACTCCGGAATAGATCCGAGGGGTCCGCGCTTTGGCGCGGGAATTACAGCAACACTGCTGCTCATCACGATTGGCTTAGGGCTCCAAGCCCCCCAAGCTGGGGGAAACATTGCGGATCGCGCCGGAGACCCCGCCTTCATCCTCCTCGCTGCGCTGGCAGCCCTTTTTGCGTGGGGAGCGTTTGCCGGTATCCGGGCCCACCCCTACGGGATTATTTATTCCGCCTGGGTAAAGCCCAGGCTTGCCCCACCGAGTTTTCTCGAAGAACCCCAGCCGCCCACCTTTGCCCAACTCGTGGGGTTTTTGGTGAGCCTGACCGGTGTGATTTTGCACCTTTCCGGTGTTCCCTATGGATTGGTTGCTGCTGCTTCCGCTGCTTTTATTGCCGCGTTCCTCAATTCCGTCTTCGGTTTATGTCTCGGCTGTGAACTTTATGCGCTGCTGGTGCGAGCCGGATTGGTCAAAAAAGTCACTCTCTGACTGTGACTGTCCTGTGAAGCTTTCGCATTGAGCGGCAGAACGTGGTTCGATAAGAGCCTTGGACAAAGGAGCTACACATGGCGGTAACCAGCGAATCACGCACAACCTGGCACGGGTCCCTGATGGAGGGCAGCGGAAGCACCGCCCTCATCTCTTCTGGTGCCGCTTCCTTCGACGTCACCTGGGCAGCGAGAAGCGAAGGCCAGTCAGGAAAGACCAACCCCGAGGAGCTCCTGGGTGCTGCGCACTCCGCGTGCTACTCCATGGCGCTCTCTCACGCCCTCTCTGGGGCGGGAACTCCTCCGGAGTCCCTAGAGGTCACCGCAGCGGTGACGTTTGTGCCCGGCGAAGGCGTTACCGGATCACACCTGTTGGTCATCGCCAGCGTCCCGGGTCTTGATGAGGCAGGCTTTGCCGTCTTTGCCGAAGAAGCAAAAATTGGTTGCCCCATTTCGCAAGCGCTCTCAGGAATCCCCATCACCCTCGAAGCAACTCTTCGTTAGTCACCGATGACCCACAAGTCCCTCACCATCCTGCTTGCTGGGGCAAGCGGAATGATTGGCGAGCCCCTCAAAGTTCTGCTGGCATCGGAGGGACACCACCTCCACACCCTGGTGAGACGCGAACCGCTCTCCCCTACAGAGCATCGTTGGGACCCACAGAGGGGAACTATCGATTCGGGGATTATTGACCATGTCGACGTCGTGGTGAACCTCGCGGGGGCGTCGATTGGAAAACTTCCGTGGACGAAGAAACACAAAGCGCTGATTCTGTCCTCACGCCTGGAGACAACCAGCACCTTGGCGCGGGCGATTGCTTCCTCGCCCACCCCGCCGAAGGCTTTTGTTCAGGGCAGCGCGGTGGGGTTTTATGGCGAGAGAGGCGAAGAGGAACTGGACGAGGCGAGCTCCTCGGGAACAGGCTTTCTTGCTGATGTGGTAATCGCATGGGAGGGTGCCGCCGAACCAGCTGCCACACCTAAGACCAGGGTTATCTGCGCCCGAACCGGGCTCGTTGTGGGAAAGGGCGGGGCCATGGCGCCCCTGATGTTGCAGACTTTCCTCGGCGTGGCCGGGCCCATCGGCCGAGGAACCCAGTGGTGGCCCTGGATTAGCCTGCACGATGAAGTTCGAGCACTCGCCTTCCTGATTGGCCACGCATCAGCCTCCGGGGTCTACAACCTCGTCGGCCCGACACCCGCCATTGCGAACACTCTTACCCAAGCCCTGGCAAAGAAGTTGCGCCGCCCACACTGGCTCGGACTCCCCCGTCCACTCATTTCCTGGGTCATGGGCGAAGGCGGAGAATCGCTTCTCTTGCCTTCTCAAAAGGTGCACTCGCTACAACTTCAGGGTGCAGGATTCGCCTTTATGGACCACACCGTGGAAGACGCTATCGAGCGGCTCGTAAATTCTTAGGCCGAGGCTTTTTCAATCGTGATCGCGCGGCGGATCGCCCAGCGAGCCCTTCGACGGTCCCCACAGGCGTCATAGGCCATGCCTAAACGCATCCACAACGCCCAGGATTGCGGCTCGTTTTCCACTGCCTGCGCAAACTGAGGAAATACTTCCTCCGCGCTGGTTCGATCTGCTCGCCCGCTAGCGGTGAGAGAAAATTCAGTGGGCATCCCACCATCAGCTTCAAGCTTCCGAGCCAAGCGAGCAGAACCGTGACCAAATCGAAGCTCTGCGATCAACGCCCAGACGCCCAGCAGAGGCAACAGGCCAAGCGCGTATCCCATCACCTGCACTAGTAGGGAGGCATCGTTGATCAGAATCCAAGCGTAATTCAGCGCGAAGGCAAGGTAAATCAACAGCAATAGCGACATGAACAGGGCCGCTAGCAGAGGTCGGTTCACCGCGCACCCAGGCCGAGAGCGTGCTCGAGACCCACTGTGAGGCCCTTGTGGGTCACGAGGTAGCGCAAAGACAACGCAATCCCCTGGGAGTAGGCGTCTTGTGAAGAGGTGTTGTGAGACACCGTCAGGGTTTCTCCGACTCCTCCAAACACGATGTCTTGTGAAGCAACAACCCCCTGGATTCGCAGAGAGTGCACAGGAATGCCTAGGACCTGTTCGCCCCTGGCGCTTTGCTCGCTGTGTGGGGAAACAACACCGCCCCGATCTTGGCGAACGCGTGCCATCGTCTCTGCCGCACGAACCGCGGTTCCGGAGGGCGAATCAATTTTTCCTGCGTGGTGAGTTTCGATGATTTCAACCGATTCGAAAAATTCTGCAGCGGTGGCCGCCAAAAGATTTTGCACTGTTGCACCGAGGGAGAAATTGGGAACAATATAAACGCTTGAGCCGTTGTGGGCCGCCACCTTGTTTTCCAGCCCTCTCATTCGCTCGGCAGACCAGCCACTGGTTCCCACCAGAATGGGCAGCCCCTGCTCGAGAGCAAAGTCCACCACGGTGGCCGACACACCAGGGTGGGTGACATCCACCACGACATCTGAGCCCAACATTTCTTGCAAGTCACTCTGCCTGTCGAGTCGGGCGATGACATCCCAGTCCGGCATCGACTCAATCACCCGGCACACCTGTGCTCCCAGGCGACCGGTGGCACCCACCACTGCTACCCGAGTCGACATAGTCCAAGACTACAAGCCGAGGCCTGCGAATTTAGGACAGGCTCAAAAACAACTTCTCGAGATCCTCCACGCTGAGATCGCCCTCCTGCGAAGGCGTGCCATCAGCGCTAATGCACTCTTTCATTGCGGTGGCAATGATCGAAAAGCCTGCCTTATCCAGCGCCGACGACACCGCAGAAAGCTGGGTCACCACAGAGCGGCAGTCTTTACCCTGCTCCACCATGGAAATGACGGCTCCCAGCTGACCCTGCGCACGGCGCAGACGGTTGACAACGGGCTTCATGTCTCCAGGGGATTTTTCCGTCATGATTTTTCCTTGGTCCTTCTCTTATGCCACGGGGGCTAGTTGGGTGAACTCGGTTGCGGCCATTCCCATATTCCAGGTCAGGTAGCCACCATCGAGGTTGGCTACCTCAATGCCTTCTTGCGAAAGAATGCTGGCAGCCGTGTGGCCTCGCTGGCCGACGCGACAGGTAACGATGACCCGCTTTCCTCGGAAGCGCTGGACATGCTCGCGCAACTCGTCCAGAGTGACCAGCTCGGACCCGGGAATTGCCCCCTGGGAGTATTCACCGGAGGTGCGCACATCCAACAGGACCCAACCGGCCTCACGTTTCTGGGACACTTCATGCCACTGCACAGAGTGTTCACCCAGTGCTCGGTTTTCGTTGACATAGCCCAGCATGTTGATCGGGTCTTTGGCGGAGGCAAACTGAGGAGCGTATGAAAGCTCCAGATCTCTCAAGTCAGACGCCGTCAGCCCCGCTGACATTGCCGTAGCGATGACGTCGATTCTCTTATCCACGCCATCCTCACCGACCACTTGGGCACCCAAGATGAGATCAGTCACGGGATCGACAATGAGCTTCATCGCCAGCTGGCTGGCACCGGGGTAATAGCCTGCGTGGCTGACGGGATGGGTGTGGATTACGCGCATGGCTTGCCCTTGAAGCGCGAGGACTCTCTCCGTGTATCCCGTTGACGCTGCGGCAACGCCAAAAAAGCCCACAATCGAGGTCCCATATGCGATTTTTGCCGCAGCGGGGCGACCCATGATGGAATCAGCCGCAAGGCGTCCGTGGCGGTTTGCCAAGCCGGCTAGGGGAACCAGGCTGTGGCCGCCAGGGCGCACTTTCTCTGCCACGTCACCCACCGCCCAGATGTGCGGGTCGGAGGTGCGCTGCTGGTCGTCTACCCACACTCCCCCGGCTTCGCCCATTTTTAGGCCAGAAGCCACGGCAAGTTCGGTGTTGGGACGTGCTCCCACGGCGACGACGACAAAATCTGAATCCAGAGAGGTCCCATCGGCCAGAGTGACACCGGTGGAGCGAATCTCCGTCACAGCGACCTGAAGCCGAATATCCAGCCCCCTCAGCCGGCCGCGCTCGACCAAGGGCCATGCCATTTCGACGTCGAGGGTCGGCATCAGTTGCGGCAACGCTTCGACAAGGGTGGTCTGGATGCCCCGGTGTACAAGATTTTCTGCCAGCTCAAGTCCGATAAAGCCCCCACCCACAACAATCGCGCTGTGGGCTTTCTCTGCCGAAGTAATCAGGGAGTCCATGTCATCGAGATTCCACAACACGTGAGCCTCTTGGACCCCAGGGATGGGGGGTCGAAACGGCGTCGAGCCTGGGCTCAACACCAGAGCATCGTAGGGATAGTCCCGGTTTTCACCTGTCACCAGGTCACGGGCACTCACAGTTTTGTCGGCGCGGTTGATGGCGGTCGCTTCCGTGCGAACATGCACGTCTATATTGAACCGAGCCTTAAGTTGTTCAGGTTTCTGAAGAACCAAAGACTCGCGATCGGGAATCACGCCGCCGACGTGGTAGGGCAAACCGCAGTTCGCAAAAGAAACTTCGCCGCCTCGCTCCAGCACAATGATGGTGGCTTGCTCATTAATTCGACGCAGGCGTGTGGCAGCGGACATGCCGCCGGCGACGCCACCAATAATGACAATGGTCTGGGGTTCTGAGGGACGCTCTGACATACTTCCATCCTATACCCCCTAGGGTATTAGCCAGTCTTTCAGCACAGCTCTGGCACGGTGGAGCAATGTCTGGATTTGGCTCTCTTCGCGGCCTGAGACAGCGCTATCGCTCCACGATGCTCACCATGCTCTCAGGGGATCCCGACGGGGAGCCGGAGTGGGTTAAGAAGATGAGCACGGGGGATGATGCGGGCTTTTTTGGTCCAGGGTCTGCCGTCTGGCATGTTAACGGCGGAATACCCGTGATCGCGGCTGGCGTGGGAGCGCTTCTCATGCAGACCCTCCACCCCGGTGCGATGGCCGGCGTTCATGACCACTCTCGGTACGCCAGTGATCCCCTAGGCCGACTCTCGGGCACGGTGCGTTGGGTAGTCACCACAACATTTGGCGCGAGCGAAACCGTGAAGGCAGAGAGTTCCCGGGTTTCCAAGCTTCACGATCGCGTGAAGGGGGAATTTCAACCCGGAGCAGTCGCCGAAGCGCCTCGTGCATATTCCGCCCACGACAACGACCTCGTGGGGTGGGTCCACGTCATTTTTACCGACGCTTTTCTGCGCGCCCACCGAACGTGGGGAGATGAGATTCCTCAGGGGCCAGGAGGCGAGTCTGGCGAAGATAGGTATGTCAGAGAGTGGGCCCGGGCCGGAGAGCTGATGGGAATGGCCCAGCCGCCGCGATCAGTGAGAGAGCTCGAGCAGGCACTCGATGACTTCCAGCCCGTATTGCGCCAGGACGAGAGGGTGCGGGAGGCTCTTCGGTTCCTCACGAAGCCTCCCCTGCCCTTAAGCACAAGGCTTCCCTACCAAATACTGGTCGCCGGAGCCCTCTCCACCTTTGACCCGCGAACCAGAGCAATGCTCGGCCTTCGCAGGCCCTGGTGGCCAGCCATTACCGCAACTCGAGTGCTGCTCTGGCTGGTTGGGGTTGTCCTGGGAGGCGAGTCCACCAGCCGCATGCGCGCCATGGAACGCATCGAGCGCCTTGGGAAAACTACCGCCTAGAGATTACTCAACGCCCAGAATGTCGACGACGAACACAATGGTGTCCTCGGCCCCGATGGACCCGTCTCCGGTTCCCCCAGAAGGCCCATAGCCAAGCTCCGGTGGAATGACGATGATCACCCGTGAACCCACGGTTTGGCCAACGAGTCCGTCGCGGAACCCCGGAATGACGCCGCCGGTGGGGAAACTGGCCGGCTCTCCCCGAGTCCAACTGGAGTCAAACACCTCTCCCGTGTTCCAATTCACGCCGTGATAGTGAAGCACAACGATGTCTCCCGCGCCCACGAGGGGCCCGTCACCTGTTATGACGGTTGCGAGAGCGAACTCAAGAGGGACATCGCCCTCAGGGATGGTAACGGTGGGTTCGCCTGTCTCGGCATAATCGACAATCGGGAAGCCTTCTGGGGCATCTTCCGCCTCACCTAAAAGCCGTTCCAGAGCAGGTTCGGCAGGTGGTTTCACATCAATGATGTCAACAACAAACAAGAGGGACTCTCCCGCCGCCAACCCAAACTCTGGAGCGCCATCAAGACCAAAAGCTTCGAGGGGGGGAATGAGCCCGGCAACCCGCGAGCCAACGCTCGAACATGCTGCAGTCAAAGACACCCCTACAAAATTGGGGGCCTCCGTGTCCAATGTCAAAACAGTGGGGCTGAGCTCGTCGTAGCCAGACTCCTCGATCAGGAGTCCGCTGGTCGCGTTGTAGAGGGAATAGTCAATGACGAGTTCATCCCCGTTCACCACAGGGACACCTTTTCCCTCAAAGACAACGGAGCGCTGGGTTGCAAAAACTTCGAGAGGTGCATCAAAAATCACTTCGGGTGCCGCGCCAAATTCTCCTGCAAAGCTGATGGCCTCGATCTGTTCCCCGCTGGGGGTGCAGCCACCAGCGGTTGAAGACAACGCTCCATCCGTTACCTCTGCAGGGTCCGCAGCGCAACCCGCTAGGCCACCCAGAAGAATAATGACCGAGGCAATTGACGTGACCTGTTTCACAAGGACCTTTCCGAGACATACTGTGCCAAAGAAGCAACTTGCCTAGTGTGCCAGGTGTTGACCCAGCGTTCAAGGTGAAGGGATTACCTCCCACGCCGGCTCATGGTTCACCGGAAAGTTCACCGAGTTAGCGATGAAGCACAATTCACTCGCTCTGGCATGAAGGCCAGGAACCAATAATTCGTTCCCCGCTGAAATCGTTATTTTGGGGCGCAGGGTGACCTCCGTCATGTTCCCGCCGCCTTCAGCGTTAAGGGCAAGAGTGCCGGAGGCCTCGTCCCGATAAGACTCGACCACCACTCCCGCTGCGGATGCCACGTGTAAAAAGCTCAACATGTGGCACTGAGATAGGGCTGCGATCAGCAACTCTTCTGGGTTCCATCGGCTGCGATCGCCATGGAATGCTTTGTCTGCAGACCCCTCGATGAGCTGTTTGCCCTCCGCCGCGACTTCGTTGTCCCGCCGGTAATTTTTATATCCGCTGGTTCCCACTCCGGCGTTGCCGGTCCACTCCACCGACACCTCAAAAAAGTGTTCCGCCATGCTTGGTCTCCCCCGGGCTTGTTCCCTCTGTTTTTCGAGGCTACAGGTCTACACTGAGGCGTTATGACCGACACTCTTTCCTCTCGCTCTGCACCCTCAAGCGCGCTATCGCCGCGTTTGATCACAGAAATTCCTGGGCCCGAATCACAAAAGCTTCACGCCCGACGTCTTGCCACCGTGTCAGCGGGAGTTGCCGCCACTTTCCCGGTCTATGCCGCCCACGCCCATGACGCGATCATCGTGGATGTCGATGGCAATCAGTTCCTCGACCTCACGGGTGGAATCGGCGTCATGACGATTGGCCACACCAATGATTCTGTGGTGAGCGCTATCGGCCAACAGGCCGCCAAAGTCACCCACACATTGTTTGCCGTAGCCGGCTACGAGCCCTACATCAAGGTGTGTGAACTTCTCGCACAGCACACCCCTGGCGATTTCGCGAAAAAATCCGTGCTGGTTAATTCCGGCGCCGAGGCGGTTGAGAACGCGGTGAAAATCGCGCGCAAGTACACGGGGCGAACCGAAATCGTCGTGTTGCACCACGGCTACCACGGGCGCACGAACCTGACCTCTGCGATGAATTACAACATGCACCCTTATGGAACGGGTTTTGGCCCGCTGGCCGGATCCGTTCACCACGCGCCCAACTCGTCGCCTTTCCACGATGGGCTGAGCGGAGAAGAAGCCGCTGAGCGAACCATTACCTATTTGGAAAAGCGGGTGGGTGCTAGCCAAATTGCCTGTCTCGTGGTGGAACCCATCCAAGGCGAAGGGGGTTTCATCATTCCCGCGCAGGGCTATCTCCCCGCTCTCCTCAAGTGGTGTCACGACAACGGGATTGTTTATGTTTCGGATGAGGTGCAAAGCGGTATGGCCCGGACGGGTTCTTACTTCGCGAGCGAACACTTTGGCATCATTCCCGACCTGGTGACCAGCGCCAAAGGGATAGGTGGCGGAATGCCGATCGCCGCTGTGACCGGGCGTGCAGAAATCATGGATTCTTCGCACCCGGGTGGACTGGGCGGGACTTTTGGGGGCAACCCCGTCTCCTGCGCCGCGGTCGTTGCCGTCTTTTCTGAGGTCGAGAGATTAGGACTTTTGGAGGAAGCCAAGCGAATAGAGAAGACTCTCATGTCGGGGCTCGAAAGCCTGAAGAGTCGCTTTCCGCAGGTCGCAGATGTTCGCGGGATGGGAGCAATGATTGCCATTGAGTTCTGCGACCCCGCGACCGGAAAACCCTCCGCGGAAATCGCTAAAGCAGTGCAGGCTTATGCCTTCCAACAGGGTGTGCTCATCCTCACCGCTGGGACTTTTGGGAATGTCCTCCGATTCCTGCCCGCGCTGGTGATTACCGATAGCCAGCTCGAAGAAGCTGTTGCCGTTATGGGTAAAGCATTGGAATCGCTCTAAAAAGTGGATCAGCGCCCGCTCAAATCCGGTGACGGAGTCGTTGTCGCCGAACTGGTTCGAGATTCGCTGGTCGAGTCGATCCACCTCGGAGTTTTTGCCGTGGTGGATCACACCGGAAAACTTCTTCTCGAAGGTGGCAATTCAGATGCGGTGGTCTTTCCTCGCTCCACCGTCAAACCTCTTCAAGCTCTTGCAATGCTCTCTACTGGTGTTGACCTCAGCCCTTTGGAACTGGCTCTCAGCACGGCAAGCCACTGCGGTTCCTTGGAACACCGCAGCGCAATTGACAGCCTCCTTACCCGCCATGGGATGTCCCCCGAACAGCTGCGTTGCCCGGAGGATTGGCCTCTGGGGGCAAAGGAGCGCGCTCTGATGGAGAAGGAGGTCGGATCTCCCAGTCGCCTGGCCATGAATTGCTCGGGCAAGCACGCGGGCTTCCTGGCAACGTGTGCGCACAAGGACTGGGACCGCGAGACATATCTTCACCCTGATCACCCTCTCCAGCGCCTCATTGTGGACACCATGGCGCACTACACCGAAGAAACCCCCTCCCACAGCTCGACCGACGGGTGCGGAGCTCCCCTCCACGCACACAGCGTGAAAGGCCTGGCGCGGGCAATGGCCAAAGTTGGAAAGGCCGACACCGAACCCGAACAACAACTTCTCTCCGCCGTCGCAGCCCACTCGTGGGCACTCGATGGGCACGGCCGTGACAACACCATCACCATTGATGCGATCGGTGGAATCGCAAAGATCGGTGCAGAAGGTCTTGTCGTCATTGCAACACCGGAGGGAGTGGCCGTTGCCGTGAAGATTCTTGATGGATCGATGCGGGCTACGACTCCTGTCGCACTGGCAGCTCTCGCCGCGGTCGGGGCCATCACGAGCGCAGTTGCGGAAGGGTTGACCGCTCGGGTATCCGCGGCAGTCCTTGGTGGGAACAAGGTTATTGGCGGGCTCCGGACCACGCTATAGACTAAGCCAGGCTCCTTCAAGGGCCTTCTTGTCGGGCCGATAGTCCAGAACTATCCCCCCGGTTGAGCTTCGAGCAAAAGGGGTATGTGCGATGAAAATTTCTATTCCACGCGAAATCAAAAATAACGAATTTCGTGTTGCCATCACCCCGGCTGGAGTGCGGGACCTAATCCTTGGCGGCCATCTTGTGAGCGTCGAAACAGGTGCAGGCGTGGGGTCGGGAATCTCCGATGCCGACTATGCCGCCGAGGGGGCCACGATCGCTCCTGACGCAGCCAGTGCGTGGGCAAGCGCAGAGATGGTGGTGAAGGTGAAAGAACCCATTGCCAGCGAATACGGTTACTTCCGCCCTGACCTCGTTCTTTTCACCTACCTTCACCTCGCTGCGGAACTGGAACTCACCCAGGCGCTTCTGGCTTCTGGAACCACCGCAATCGCTTATGAAACCGTCGAAGGCCGAACGGGCGGTCTTCCCCTGCTGGCCCCAATGAGCGAGGTGGCAGGAAGACTTTCTGCCATTGTTGGCGCTGCCACGCTCCTCAAGCCCGCGGGCGGCATGGGTCAACTCGTCCCGGGAGTTCCTGGCACCAGGCCAAGTTCTGTCGTTGTGCTTGGTGGAGGGGTCGCTGGAACAAACGCAATTTCTGTCGCGGTCGGCCTGGGCGCAGACGTCACCGTTTTGGACACCAACCTTCAAAGGTTGAAAGAACTCGACGCGCTCTACGCGGGGCGAATCAAGACTGCTGCTTCAAATTCTTTGGAAATCGAACGGGCTTGTCTGGGAGCGGACCTGGTCATCGGTTCGGTTTTGATTCCCGGCGCCAAGGCACCCAAGCTGGTGTCGCTAGATCTTGTGTCCCGGATGAAACCCGGCAGTGTTCTCGTCGATATCGCCGTTGACCAGGGCGGTTGCTTTGAAGGGTCAAAGCCCACGACACACGCTGACCCAACGTTCGCGGTTCACAACAGCATTTACTATTGCGTGGCGAATATGCCCGGTGCTGTCCCACAAACCTCGACCATGGCGCTGACGAACGCCACAATGCCCTATGTCAAAGCTCTCGCTTCCAAGGGCTGGAAAGAAGCGTTGTCCCAAGACGCTGGGTTGGCCCAGGGGTTAAACACCCACGCCGGAAAGCTCACTAACGCTCCTGTCGGTCTCGCAACAGGCCACGACACGATCAGTGTTGCCAGCGTTCTCGCCTCATAACGGTCAATTCTCCCCTCTCCCATAACATCACTGCGCCCTCAGGGGGAGCAATCGGTGGCACGATGAGGTATCCAGCAGTGGCCTGGCGAAGCTCGAGGGGGGCAACCCGGTCAATAATCACCGGATGCTTTTCGATCCTCTTCACCAGAGATGACCACGCAGAAAATAAGTCGCTCGGCCTGCCAAGAAATTCCGTGTCCACGCCAGCCCACTCTTCAGGCGAGCGGGAGACGATGATGGGGAGGCTTTCTGGGGGATCTTTTTCGCAATGTTGATGGGGCGGGGGAAGAACTCCTCCCTGGGAAACTTGGACACTCATGCCCTCCCATGTGCCGCGCCCTGGTGCGCTTTTCCCTGGGCCACCCCAGGTCATCGAATTCTCCGGATGAGCCACTGACAGAGTGAGCATTGTGGGAGCAATCCGGCTCAAGGGTCGCAGAGCAGGAGAAGTGGCATGGGTGCTCATGAGAGTCACACCCCGCCATGCAGCCAGGTGTTCGAGCAACAAGGGCGCCCCCTCCGGCCCTGATTGAGTGAGCAAGTCATCAACATCATCAATAACAAGGGTTCGCATACCTGGTTCTCCTCGGACCAAGAGCAGAAGAAAAAGCGAGAGTGGATCAACTGGGGCCATCACCACCTCAGAACACTGGGAGGCGAGCGCTGCGAGTGCCGTCGTTTTTCCGCTCCCAGAATCGCCCACCACAAGAACTGAACCCTGGTTTCCCGGATCAAAAGTCGCCCTACGGTGGCACCGAAGCATCGTGTCGTCCAGGAGCCCCCACGATCCGGGCGTGAGCCGATGCCGGGAGGGTAGTTCCTCGGCCCACACCCGCCACCCCGAGGGCTGATCCCCCGGAATAGTGGTGATGTCAGGGGGAGTTACCGTGACGTTGGTTGCCGATCGATGGGCCCCCATAGCCAGCACCCTGCCCGGTGGAGCGCAACGCAACGCTGCTACGCGGTCTCGGGATAGGCCAGGTATCCAGGCTGTCACTTCTCCTTCATCACTGACTCGACCACAGACTCGTAACGACACATTGGCCATCATCGCGGGGCTCAGCACCCCCTGAATTCGCTGGGTGGCGATGAGGACATGGATGCCGAGAGACCTTCCGCGGGCCATAACATCTGCCAAGACACCCGCCCACTCGGGAAAATTACCGAGTAGCCACGCTGCCTCATCCAGGGCGATAACAAGGCGGGGACAGTGAACGAGTTCGGGAAGCAGCGCTATGTTGCTCACCTGGTGATCAAGGAGCAAACGTTCTCGGGCTTCCATCTCCCGGGTAATCCCCTCCAGCGCTCGGCTGGCGCGAGCAGGATCAAGATCGGTGACAAACCCGACGGTGTGGGGCAGAGCAACCAGAGGAGCAAGGCCCGCGCCGCCCTTGAAATCAATCACAAGACAGACCAGCCTTTCCGGGGAATACCGGTGAACCAGGGACCACACCATGGCGGAAACAGTCACACTTTTGCCTGACCCCGTTGACCCCCAGACAACGCCGTGGGGACCCTGTTGCACGAGGTCCCACGGTGCGCGGTCCCCGATGTCCATCAGGAGTTGATCGCGCCTGGTGTAATCATGCACCGCGTTCCCCTCACCGGAGGAAATAGGTGCAGCGAGGCGACGGGCCACCCAAGCAAAATCAGAGCTAGAGAGTCGGTCGGGAGCCACTATCCGGGTTGCGCCCTCTGCGTCCCGGAGTTGAACATGGTGGACACCCGATGCGGTCATCAGGATCGGACAATCTCCTGGCACGTCATCAATGCTGGAAACCCACACCACTCGCGAGGGGCCTCGAAAGTCCTTGGGTAGTGGGGACCCTTCTCCTAAGCCCTCGGGTAACGCTTCCCTTTGCTCCATGGTGGAGGCACTGATCCAGAGGGCCAGGACCAAACGCCACACAGGCACCAAGCTCTCAGGCCCGACCAGCGCAATCCCCTCCCCTGCTTCCACGAGCGCTGGCATCCCGGGCACAGCCTCCTGGTCGCCCGGATCCTGTGGTGTCGGCGTCCACCACCCCGTGCCGATCCGTAACGCTGAGAGTGCGCCCGGGTTATCCCGCCAGAAGGGGTCTCGCATCCGCCCGAGAAGCCCAGGCTGCGCAGCGAGTGCGTCGCGTTTTATTTTTTGCCTCGACGCCTCTTTGCTTTGCAACCACAGGGAGTATTGCTCCCGATATTCCTCCCAGCGGGCTCCTTCGCTTCGTTTATGACCTCGACGGCTTTCCCACCACGCTCCCGCAACCATTGCGGGACCAAGAATTCCCATAATAAGAGCCAGTGATGACCTAAAGAGCAGCGACATCATGAGGGCCAATACGACGGGAGTGAGGGCAGGAATCCACGGAAATCGTGGCGAAGGAGAACGAGGAGGCGGTGATGGTTCGCTGGTGAGCACCGGCGCAGTGAACCACGCCGGGGAAACCTTCAAAAGATTCGAGGATAAACAGGTGGATTGGCTCGAAGCACCGGTGGGTGTGGACCAGCTCGTTAGTGGAGAGTGAAGGAGAGACTACCCATCGTCACCCGAGAGCCCCGAACGAGAGAGTAGCTGTCGTTTGGAATGCACTGCAGCGCAGGCGAGCCGGGTTCTTCTACGACGGTTCCGGCTGTCGTGTTGAGGTCCTTGACCCAGAAAACGCCACGATTGAGCCCAAACTGCAGGTGTTCGGCCTCCACTGTCCCGCCCTCATCAGACACCGAGATGCGGTGGATCGCCGTCTCGGGCTCCTGCGGCAGAGGGGAGCTCCCGATAATCCCTGGAGCATCTCCCACCGTGAAGGACAGCCCCGACTCAAACTTCAAGACAAAACGAAGGCCAGCCTGGGATCTCCGAGGCTTCTGCGATACATTCTCCGCCTGTTCAATTTCAAACAGAGACATCGCCTCGGTAGGGTGCTCGACCGGGGCGGAGGAATCGCCCGCAGCTTCCCCTTCGGGAGATGGCCTTTTCCCCAAATTCAGGCTTCGGCGTAACCAGCCCGTTGCACGTTGAAGCGGGTCGGTCGCCTCCGCGTCCTGGTGATCGAGAATCTCCGCAGCTGCTTCGACGGCAGGCTCGGGTTGCGAGACCGCAGCGGTGGGAAGCGGCCGGATTGCCGACTGGCCACAGCGGGGGCAAAACATACTCACCGCACTTACCCTCTCACCGCACCGTGAACACGGCGCAGGAGGAGTAACTGCTGATGCATCGAAAAGAGTCATTACAACGAGGGTACCGGGCGCCTTCCCAGCTGTGCATGACCCACACCCATTACTCGAAACACCCTGTCGTGGCACAGCGTTCACAGGGCAACCCTCGAGGACAATAGGAGCACGATAAAAAGGAGCGTCCGTGTCCATAGCTCGCGTTATTTCCCGCGGCATCATCGCTGCACTCGCCCTCGGAGCGCTCGCTCTTCAGGGTGGTGCTGCCTGGGGAGCGTCGTGGGTTTGGGACAATGAGCAGCTTCTGAAAGATCAACTGGTCGCGCGACAGTTTGACCCCTCACCTGAAATTCAAGACCTCGCATGGGAATCAGGGCTCTCAGAAGCCGGCGAAATGTACCTGATGACTTCGTTGCCCAAGGTCGTTCCCTCAATCGAGTTCGCCCGCTACTGCACCCGGTCTGAGCCAGGCATCGGTGTTCTGGGTTGTTACAACCTGGCCGAGCGCCGGATCTATTTGTATGACGTGACCGACCCACGCTTGACCAGCGTCGAACCTGTGGTGGCCGCGCACGAAATGCTCCACGCTGCATGGGCAAGGCTCAGCGCCCAAGAGCAAGCAGAGATCGCTCTCCTCTTGGAAGAAGCCTTCGCCACCCTGCCCACAACCCACCCGCTGTATGAGCGCATCGCGAGTTACGAAAGCTACAGTGTCACGTCCCGAATCCCCGAGCTCTACTCCATTATTGGCACCGAAATCGCGGACATCCCGGCCGCGCTCGAGACCCATTACGCGAAATATTTCGATAATCGGGCCAAGGTTGTCGCGCATTCGGACGCGGTTAACGTCGTCTTCGAGACGCTTCAACAAGAACTCACCGCGCTGAGTGATGAACTGACTTCCCTTAGCGCAGAAATTGATGGGCTCAGCTACGCCTACGACGGCGCAAATGCAGCGCTGCGCGCAGACGTAATCGCCTTCAACGAAAAGGCATCAACGCCCGGGGCTTTCCCCTCCAAATCCCAATTCGAGCAGGCTCGGCTTCCGTTGCAAGAGCGTCAGAATCGTCTGGAAACTATGCGCGCCACTTTGCAGTCAAAGATCGCTGAATACAACCTGCTTTTAGAGGCGCTCACCACGCTGAACAACGAGGTATCCGAGCTTAACCAGGGAATCAATGTCACCCTGGAGTCGAAAGAGGAATTGGCCGGAAGCGAAGAAACGCTGAACGAGGACTAATCCACAGAAAGAATTTTTCTCGTCGCGCTTAGCCGTCGATGTTTTAGGCTTTGGTGATGAAACACCTCACGATAGACAGTCCACTTGGACCCCTCACACTTTCTGCCGAAGGTGACGACATCGTTGGTCTTGCGATTGGGATTCGTCATGCTGATTCTGAATCCACGCCTCTGCTGGAGAGGGCTAAAACTCAACTCGGAGAGTACTTTTCTCACACCCGGACGACGTTTGAGCTCCCGCTCCACGTATCGGGGACAGCTTTCCAAGAGGCCATCTGGAATACGCTGCAGACCATTCCTCACGGCCAGACTCTGAGCTATCAAGCTTTAGGCGAAAAGGCGGGACGGGGAAACGCCCCTCGGGCGGTGGGTGGCGCTGTGGGGAGAAACCCCATACCCATACTTATCCCCTGCCACCGCATTCTCGCCTCCGATGGCCGCATCACCGGCTACAGCGGTGGCGAGGGAATACCCACGAAAGCAAAGCTTCTTGACTTGGAAGGCATCACTTATCGGTGATGACGAGGTCAATTCTTCCATCGCGATGGCTTCTTGCGTCAAATACATAGCCCTTGACCAAGCCCCAGGACACTAATTCATCGAGAGAAGAAATCGAAGCCCCGGAGGTTGCTAAGTTGTGGACGAGGCGTCCTTTTGTGCCCTTGTTGGCATGCCCCAGGGAAACCCGCGAGCCAGAGGGTCCCGGCTTGAGGAAGTTAATAAAGACGCCACGAGCGCTGGGCACCGGCGCAAGCCCCCGGTACCCCTCGCTGCGGAGGTCGAGGATGAAACCATTAACCTCACTCCACATCGCGTCCTGGACCGTGGCCCATGCCTTCTGCGGCTTACCGGAGGGCAAAGTTGAATTCCACGACAACCGGTATGCAGGAATCAGATCTTCCGCCCCCAGCAGACCAAAGAGGGCAGAAAATACCCCCACATTCTTGTTTACCCATTGACGGGCGGAGACGGAAAGGCCCCGATAATCCAACGCATCGTAGAGGACCCCCGTATATCGGTTCAGAGCGGGCATCGTGGGCGAAGACAGCACGTGAAGATTCCGCATTACTTCTGGGCCACCCTTGGGGCCCAGGCCTAGGGCCTTCAAGGCCTTGTCTGGGTCGGAAGCCATCGAAGCAAGGTCACCGAGAAGGCTCTCACGAACGGTATTGAGCGCGGGGTGGCTCAATCCACCGAGGTCCAAAGACGTCCCTGTCCCCCCACCGGAAACTTTGGTTTCTGACGGGGGAAGAATAACGAGCATCAGGCGCTAAATAATCTCCGCAAGACCGGCTACAACGGTGACCACATTGTTGTCCACCGAGAGAAACCCGTCCTCTGCTTTGGCCGTGACTTTCTGCCCATCCGCCGTGGTGATGCGGACCTCTCCCGCGGATAGGACACCAAGAGTTGGCTCGTGCCCGGCGAGAATACCGATTTCACCTTCGGTGGTTTTTGCCACCACCATCGACGCCTCCCCCGACCACACCTCGGCGGTCGCGGAGACGACAATGACCTGAAGGTTAGCCACAGCTAGCCGTTCTCCTTCTGAATGCCAGCCCACTTCTCTTCGACGTCTTCGATGGATCCGACGTTGAAGAAGGCCTGCTCGGCCACGTGGTCAAATTCACCCTTAGCGATAGCGTCGAAGGACTGAATCGTGTCCTTGAGCGGCACGGTAGAGCCTTCCACTCCAGTGAACTTCTTCGCCATGTAGGTGTTCTGAGAGAGGAACTGCTGGATTCGACGGGCCCGAGAAACGGTGACCTTGTCTTCTTCGCTGAGCTCGTCAACACCGAGAATCGCGATGATTTCTTGGAGCTCTTTGTTCTTCTGAAGAATCTGCTTGACCATGGTCGCGACGCGGTAGTGGTCATCCCCGATGTAGAGCGGGTCAAGGATACGACTGGTGGAGGTCAGCGGGTCAACAGCAGGATAAAGGCCCTTGGCAGCAATTTCACGGCTGAGTTCCGTCGTCGCGTCCAGGTGGGCAAAAGTGGTTGCTGGCGCTGGGTCGGTGTAGTCATCGGCAGGAACATAAATAGCCTGCAACGACGTGATCGAGTGGCCACGCGTAGAGGTAATCCGCTCCTGCAAGATTCCCATCTCATCCGCCAGGTTGGGCTGATAACCCACTGCTGAAGGCATACGGCCCAGAAGCGTTGAGACTTCAGACCCTGCCTGGGTGAACCGGAAGATGTTGTCGATAAAGAGCAGGACGTCCTGGTTTTGGACATCGCGGAAATACTCTGCCATTGTCAAAGCAGACAGCGCGACGCGAAGACGGGTCCCGGGGGGCTCGTCCATTTGTCCGAAGACCAGGGCAGTCTTATCGAACACGCCCGCTTCTTCCATTTCAGCGATGAGGTCATTACCTTCACGGGTACGCTCACCCACGCCGGCGAATACCGATACACCACCGTGGTCTTGGGCCACGCGCTGAATCATTTCCTGGATCAGGACAGTCTTACCCACACCTGCTCCACCGAAGAGACCGATCTTTCCACCCAATACATAGGGTGTCAGGAGGTCGATGACCTTGATTCCGGTCTCAAAAAGCTGGGTCTTGGATTCGAGCTGGTCGAAGGGGGGTGGCGTGCGGTGGATTCCCCAGCGTTCTACTCCCTCGAGCTTGTCGTCAGAGTTCAACACTTCACCGAGAACGTTGAACACCTTTCCTTTTGTCGCGTCGCCGACGGGCACAGTGATCGGTCCGCCTGTGTTGCGCACTTCTTGGCCACGAACAACGCCATCAGTGGGCTTTAGGGCGATAGCGCGAACCAAGTCATCACCGAGGTGCTGGGCGACCTCGAGCGTCAGGGTGATGGTTTCACCACCGAGGGTCACCGTGGTCTGAAGCGCGTTATAAATATCGGGAATTGAGTCGTGGGGGAATTCGACGTCAACGACGGGACCGGTAACGCGGGCAACTCGACCTGTGGCAGTTGCTTGCTTGGTGGCGCTCTTGCTCATATCGTCTTTCTCTTTCTTTACTTCGCCGATACGAGGGCGTCGGCGCCGCCCACGATTTCGGAAATTTGCTGGGTGATTTCGGCCTGGCGAGCATTGTTTGCCAGGCTGGTGTACTTCTGGATCAGTTTGTCGGCGTTATCGCTGGCAGATTTCATAGCTTTTTGGCGCGCTGCATGCTCAGAGGCAGCAGACTGGAGCATGGCGGAAAAAATTCGGTTCTCGATGTAGACCGGCAACAACGCATCCAACACATCGTCGGCCTCGGGTTCAAATTCATACAGGGGGAAAACCTCGGTGTTTCCCGGTTCCTCCACACCTTCGACAACCTCAAGCGGCAAAACGCGAACAACCTCGGGTGTCTGGGTCACCAAAGAAACAAATCGGTTATAAACGATGTGGATTTCATCCACTCCGCCCTCGGCGGAGTCTGTGACGAATTTCTCAATGAGGGTCGAGGCGATCTCTTTGGCCGTTGTGAACTCTGGCTGGTCCGTGTTTCCTGTCCAGGCCTTTTCCACAGCGCGCTGACGAAAAGCAAAGTTACCCACCGCTTTCCGGCCAATCACATAGTTTACGATCTGCTTTCCTTCGCCCTCAAGGCGGGCGCGCAAATCACCGGCTTCACGAAGAACCTGGGAGCTAAAAGCTCCCGCCAGGCCACGGTCAGAGGTGAAAATAACCATGGCCGCCCTCGTGGGGTTCTCCGACTCTGTCAACAAGGGGTGGTCAATGTTGGAGTAGGTCGCCACCGCCGAGACCGCTCTCGTGACGGCGCGGGAATAGGGAATGGCTGCTGTCATTCGAGCTTGGGCTTTTTGAATTCTAGAAGCAGAAATCAACTCCATTGCTCGTGTGATCTTCTTGGTTGTCGTCGCAGAACGAATCTTCTGCCGATACACCCGAAGTTGCGCACCCATGGTCTTAGTTTCCCTTTATCTCGCGTTTAGCGCTTGCGCTTAACGATTTTTTCCTGGTTGATGTCTTCATTTTCTAAAGCATCAAATTCTTCGCTGCCTGGGTGGCCCAGGCCTTCTGCTCCTGATCCCTGGAAAGCAATGACAAAGCTGTCGACCTGCTTCTCCAACTCCGCCTTGGTCGTGTCATCAAGAACCTTGGTCTCGCGAAGCGTGGTCAGAATTTTCGTGTTGCGGCGCAGATGATCGAGAAGCTCAGATTCGAACTTGAGGACATCCTCGACGGGAATCGTGTCAAGCTTCCCGTTGGTACCAGCCCAAATGGAAACAACCTGATCTTCCACGGGGTAGGGCGAGTACTGGGGCTGCTTGAGCAACTCGGTGAGCCTTGCGCCACGCGCCAACTGGCGGCGGCTTGTGGCATCCAGGTCTGAGGCAAACATCGCGAAGGCTTCGAGAGACCGGTACTGGGCAAGCTCGAGCTTGAGCGTCCCCGAAACCGACTTGATGGACTTCACCTGCGCGTCGCCACCCACCCGGGACACGGAGATACCGACGTCCACGGCGGGGCGTTGATTGGAGTTGAACAAATCCGATTGCAGGAAGATTTGCCCGTCGGTAATCGAAATCACGTTCGTGGGGATGAAGGCTGAGACATCGTTTGCCTTCGTCTCGATGATGGGCAGACCCGTCATGGAGCCACCACCTAAGGCGTCAGAGAGCTTCGCGCAACGCTCCAGGAGACGGGAGTGTAAGTAGAAGACGTCACCCGGGTATGCCTCGCGGCCTGGTGGACGACGCAGCAACAAGGACACCGCGCGATAAGCCTCTGCCTGCTTGGAGAGGTCATCAAAAATGATGAGTACGTGCTTAGAGTCATACATCCAGTGCTGACCAATGGCAGAACCGGTATACGGCGCGAGATATTTGAAGCCAGCGGGGTCAGAAGCGGGCGCGGCAACGATAGTGGTGTATTCCATCGCTCCGGCAGCCTCAAGTGCGCCCTTTACACCAGCAATCGTGGAACCTTTTTGACCAATGGCGACGTAGATACAGCGGACCTGCTGAGTGGGGTCGCCGGTTTCCCAGTTGGCTTTCTGGTTGATGATGGTGTCGATCGCGATGGCAGTTTTACCAGTCTGGCGGTCGCCAATGATGAGCTGGCGCTGTCCTCGACCCACGGGAATCATGGCGTCGATGGCCTTAATTCCGGTTTGAAGAGGCTCGTGAACACTTCGTCGGGCCATGACGCCTGGTGCCTGAAGCTCCAGGGCACGACGCTCTGTGCTCTTGATGGCACCCAAACCATCAATCGGGTTTCCCAGAGGGTCCACGACCCGTCCAAGATATCCCTCACCCACAGGCACAGAGAGAACCTCACCAGTCCGGGTAACTTCCTGCCCCGCCTGGATCCCGCTGAACTCACCCAGAACAACAACACCGATTTCGTTCTCGTCGAGGTTTTGAGCCAAACCCAAGGTGCCATCGGCGAACTTCACCAACTCGTTGGCCATACATCCTGGCAATCCCTCGACGTGGGCGATGCCATCGGCGGCATCGAGAACGTGACCGATTTCCGTGGTTGAGGCGGAACCGGGGTCATAGGAATTGGCGAACTCTTTGAGAGCTTCGCGGATTTCATCCGGGTTGATGGTGATTTCTGCCATGGTTCTTCCTTTTGTTGGGTGTTCTCGACGGTAAAACTATCTGACGCTAGCCAGCGAGTTTCGTTCTCAAATCTTGTAAACGGCTTGCGATACTGCCATCAATAATCATGTCCCCCACGCGAATGCGTGCTCCTCCAATAACCGCGGGCAAAACCTGCTCGGCAAGGTAGTGGGCGCGACCAAACTGATGGACGAGTAGCGTATCGATGTGTGAGCGTTGCGCAGCGCTCAAAGGCTTAGAGACCTGCACAACGGCCAGGCCCTTCCCATGCTCGTCCGCGACAACTTCCGCTGCGTGGTTCAGCATCGCACCAATTCGGCGGCCTCTGGGGTCTGCTACCAGGTGGGCGGCAATCGCGGTGGCCTGAGCGGACACCTTTGACCCCACAAGTTTCTTCATCAGAGCGGATCGTGCTGAAGAGGCGGCTCGTTTGGACCCAAGACCCAATTCCACATCAGCGTTGCCGTGCACGAGCGTCGAAATTGCAAGAAGCTCCCCCACAACATCAGCGTTAGCTCCAGCCGATTGAGCAGCCAGGCGAATTCCCATTTCCTCAAACGCCATCTGGAGGTCTCCAGGGCGTGACCAACGCAGCTCCACCGTCTGGCTCACAAGCGACTTCACCTCTGTGGACAACGATGCAAAGGCGCGACCAGCGAGCTTTTGACGCAGAGCAACATCCTGGGACGCATCGGCCAGTTGAGCTCGGAGAGGTTGCGACGAAGACAACGCCAAGGCGGCAGCAAAGAGACCCTCTGCAAGTGCCATCGCGTCGCCGCGTGCACCTGCTACAAAGCCCCTGGTTGCCACCAAGGAGTGATTCGTCTGAGCTCCCATCGCTACTTCTTAGCCTTCCCCGCAGGCGCCTTCTTTGCCGCGGCTTCCGTGCCCGTAGCGGAGGACTCCCTATCGAGATCAGCCAAAAGCCTGTCGATTACCGATGCGGCTTGTGCATCCTCGGTCAAACGCTCTTGGACTACTGCCGAAGCAAGATCCAAAGCCAGTGTCCCCACCTCTTTGCGCAGGGACAACACAGCTTGCTGGCGTTCTGCCTCAATTTGAGCCTTCGCCGTTGCGGCGATCCGAGTGGCTTCTCCCTGGGCGCTCTCCTTGATTTCGGCAAGGATTACTGCGCCTTCCGCTCTGGCGCCGTCACGAATCTCCGCGGCTTCCGCGCGAGCGTCCGCTAAGAGCTTCGTATACCGCTCCAGGGCTTCCTTGGCCTCCACCTGAGCGGCCTCCGCCTCGGCAATGCCGCCCTCGATGGCGCTGGAGCGCTCATCGAGGGTCTTTTGAAGCCTTGGCAACACCAAGCGCCAGAAAAGCAGCAACACTAAAGCGAACGGAATAAGCGACCAGACAATGTCATAGATCGCAGGGATCAGCGGGTTAGTCGCTTCCCCCTCCGCTGCAAGAAGGAGTGCTTCTGTGGTCATAGTGAGGCCTAACCGGTGAAGATGAAGTATGTGGCGATACCGATGAACGCCAGTGCTTCTGTAAAGGCGATACCGATATACATCAAAACCGTCAGGCGGCCCTGAAGTTCTGGTTGACGGGCGACAGACTCAATGGTCTTGCCCACAACAATTCCCACGCCGATGGCGGGACCAATTGCTGCGAGGCCGTAACCGACCGTCGCGATGTTTCCGGATAGTTCGGCGATAACCGATGTTGCGTCCACTGGTGTTTCCTTCCATTGGGTCAGCCCGATGCCATATCGGGCTGAGGTTTAGTGTTCTTCCGCCAGCGCTAACTGGAGGTAGACGGCGGTCAAAAGTGTGAAGACGTAGGCCTGCAAAACTGCCACCAAAATCTCAAAGAAGGTGAAGGCAATTCCAAAGGCAATGGTTCCAATTCCAAAGAAGCCCATTGCTGAACCAGAGTAGAGGACGAAGAAATGGGTCGCAGAGAAGAACAGAACGAGCAGAAAGTGCCCCACCACCATGTTCATCAGTAATCGCAGAGTCAAAGTCACCGGGCGCAGCACGAAGGTGGAGACAAATTCGATGGGGGTCACAATGATGTAGAGCGGCCAGGGAACTCCGGGGGGCAACAGGGCGTTCTTCAAGAACGCACCGGGGTGCTTGCGCAACCCTGCATAAATAAATGCCAGGTATGACGCCACTGCTAGGACCAGGGGCATCCCAATCACACTGGTACCAGCGATGTTAAGTCCTGGAATCACCCCGGTGAGATTCATGAAGAGGACTAGGAAGAAGATCGTGGTCAGAAGCGGCAGGAAACGCTTCCCGTCCTTTTCTCCTAGCAAGTCTTCGGCGATGTTTACGCGCACCAGGTTCAAACCCATCTCCACAACGCCCTGGAAGCGACCGGGAACGACGCGCATCTTACGAGTGCCCAACCAGAAGACCAGAAACAGCGCAACGACAGCAAGCAACCGCACCAGCACGATGCGATTCATCTGGAAGATGGTGCCTTCAAAAAGAATGGCGGGAGGGAAAAATTCCTCGATCGTCGGGGGAGAGAATCCTCCGGCGTCACTGGCCGGGAACTGGATCAGTATCTCGGTGGCTTCAGCTAACAGCTCAGTCTCCAGTTTCGGGGCGCGATTGCGCGGCGAACGACGTTGTTAGAGCACTGTATCAAACCCAGCTGGGTGGCACTAATCGAGCCTTCAGCTGAGGGTTTAGGCGAAGCGTCCCGCATCGACGACGCCAAAAATTTCAGCCTGAGAAATAGCACCCTCACGCACAATTCGGATCTTCCCCTGGGGAGAGTCCAGGGCGGTGACATCGATTACGGTGGAGACAGCTTTTCCCGTTTTTTCCTCCCCAGCGGCAAGAATAACCGCGACGGAATCCGCGAAGCGCTTGGCCAAGGCCGTGGGCGAAACCAATGCCGTCTGGCCCAGAGCAAAAGCACTTGATTGAGCTAACGGGCCAGTTTCACTGAGTATCTCCAGAACAATCCGATTCGCCGGCATGCGAAGCGCCACGGTGCCAGCCGTGTCGCCCAGGTCCCACGCCAAGGTTTCCCCGGCCCGCACAATCAGGGTGAGTGCCCCAGGCCAAAACTCTTGTGCTAAAGCCCCCGCCTCTTCTGGCACAGATCCAGCGAGGGCATTTAAGGTCGGGATTCCTGGAAGAAAAACAGACAATGGCGCTCGGTCGGACATCCCCCTGGCTGCGCGAAGCTTGGCGAGGGCAGCGGGGTTGAAAGCATCTGCCACAAGCGCGTAGGACGTGTCTGTGGGGACACAGACCACTTCGCCTTTCCCGATCGCCATACGCGCGTGGCGCATCCCGGTGAGCAGCTCGGCTGGATTCGTGGTTTTGAAAAGCACAGCCGTCACAAAAACAGGCTTTCCACTGCTTCACGGAAATGGGCCGTGTGTGCGGCCACATCGCTCTGCGTGGTTTCAGGGCTCATCAAAGCCATGTTGTGAAAGGGCGTCATCAAGATTCCTCGGTTCAAAGCATGCAGATGCAAATACTGTTGCAGTTCGAAATCATCTGCCGCTGCCGCTTCGCGACCATCGCGTGGCGCCTGAGGGAGAAAACTGTATTCCGCTCGCGCACCCAGCTGGGTCACCTGCCACGGAACACCAAGATCGGTGAGACAGCTCTGGACTCCGCTCGTCCATTCTTCGGCGCGGAGAATCATGTCCGGGTAAACATCTTCGGTGAGAACAGAGCCGAGCGTCGCCCGCATGGCCGCCAAGGAGAGTGCATTCCCAGCTAATGTCCCACCGACCCCGCCAACATCAATGTCCTCGAGTGAGAGGGAGTCATAGACGCGGTCCTGCAACCGCTGGGTCATGCCGTACGCGCCTGCGGGAATGCCGCCAGCGATGGTTTTCCCGACGACCACCGCATCGGGTCTGAGCCCATCCCGCTGGGTCATACCGCCGGGACCCGCACACAAGGTGTGGGTCTCATCGATGATCAAAATTGCATCATGTTCGGTGCAGAGCTTTCGGAGGGCCTGATGCCAGCCATCATCCGGGAGGACGATTCCAATGTTGGTCATCGCGGGTTCAATCAACACACACGCAACATCGCCCGTCGCAAAAGCGGACTCCAACGCTTCCACGTCATTGAAAGGAACCACCAATGTCGTGAGGGCCGGGTCAACCGGTGCGCCAATGTTGCCTCTGCGTTTCACCACTGCGCCTTGATCATCCAGGGTGGCAAATGTCTCGTCCACGCTTCCGTGATACGCATAGTCCATTATCAAGACCTTGCTCTTGCCCGTGACCTGGCGTGAGTAGCGAATCATGGCCCGGTTGGCATCAGTTGCGGTAAGCGTGAATTGCCACAGCGGCACACCGAAGCGGTCGGCGAGAAGAGAAGCGACAATTTCCGCATCTTCTGTCGGAAGCATGGTGGTGATTCCTTTGGACAACTGATCGACGATGGCCTGGGAGGTCGCTGGGGGCGAATGGCCCACCATTGCGCCAGTGTCACCAAGACACAGGTCAACATGGTCGATTCCATCCACACACTCGAAATGCGCCCCTCGGGCACTTTTCACATAGACCGGCCAGGGACCGGGCCATTTTGCCATCCACAGCATCGGAACCCCACCTGGCATCCGAAGGCTTGCTTTCTGGAAGAGCGCCTTGGACCGGGGACGCGCCGATTCAAATCTTTCCCGCTCCCCCAACATCAACGCATGTAACCGAGCTCTCTCCAATGACATGTCGCGTTCCTTCCCCAGAAATAAAGCGAGCCGAATTAAGAGATAGCGAGTCGCCGACGCTTGAGAGCGCCCCCGACCTGCGATACCAAAACTATGGCAATGGCCGCGAAGAACACCGCCGAGGCAATCACATTAGCTTCTGCGGGAATCCCTCGCGCCGCCGCGGTATAGACAAAGCGCGGGAAAGTCATCTCAGGCCCCGCATTGAAATTCGTGATGATGAAGTCATCAAAGCTCAAAGCGAAGGAGAGCAGTGCTGCCGCGGTAATTCCTGGAAGAAGAAGGGGAAAGGTGATCCGCAAGAAAACTTGAAAAGGCGAACCATAAAGGTCCCTGCCGGCCTCTTCCAACGCTGGATCCAAGACGGCAACCCGGGCTCTCACCGTAACAACGACAAAGCTGATGCAGAACATCGTGTGGGCGATGATGATGGTACCCAAGCCCTTCTGCGCACCAATCTGCAGGAATTGGGCTGCGAGCCCTGCCCCCAACACAACTTCTGGTGTTGCCATGGGGAGAAATAATAGGAGCGTGGTGGCCCGGCGAAACCGGAAGCGGTACCGCACCAGAGCAATGGCAATCGCCGTTCCCATCGCGGTCGCTAAGACTGTAGCCACCGCGGCAATCAGAACTGAATTTCCAAAGGCGGAGCATACGTCCTGCGCGTTGCAGACGGTCAGCCAATTATCAAAAGTAAATCCCCGCCACACGATGTTGGTTCGTCGAGAGTCGTTAAAGGAGAAAACAATGGTGTACACGATGGGGATGAGCAAAAACACCATCGCTAAGCCCGCATAGATCCAGAGCAGGTATTTTCCGAACCCCCTCACAGTAGGTCATCCGTTCCGCTTCGCCTGGTGTACGCCGCTACCAGGACGAGGATCGAGGCCATCAAAATCAGCGACATCGCAGCCGCGGCCGGAAAGTTCTGCAGTACGAGAAAGTTTGCTTCAATGACATTTCCCATCATCGCCGTGTCAGTGGAACCCAAAAAGTCTCGACTGGCATTGATGTAATCACCGGTAGCAGGGATAAACGTCAATAAGGTTCCCGAAATGACCCCGGGGAGCGAAAGAGGAAAAGTGATTTTTGTGAAAACGGTAAAAGGGTTTGCGTATAAGTCCCCTCCGGCTTCGACAAAGCGAAGATCGAGCTTTTCGAGAGTCGTATAAATCGGCAAGGCCATGAAGGGCAAAAACATATAGGTCAACCCGAAGACAACGGAAAAGGGTGTTCCGGTGAGGTAGGCGTCAGAAGGAATGAGCTGAAACGTCTTCAAAGTGGCAACGACAAAGCCTTCGTCAGAAAAGATTTGCTTCCATGCGAGCGTCCTGAGGAGAAAAGAAATAAAGAAGGGGGCAATCAGCAACACCAGTGCCAGAGCCTGGGCAAGCGGATAGGGGCGAAGCTTCACTCCGATGACGTAGGCAATCGGATAGCCCAGCAAAAGGGCAAAAATAGTGGCAAGACTCGCATAGAGGAATGACCGCCCTATGTGGGAGAAGTAGGTGCTGACAACCTCGACGTAATTTTCCCAACGGAACCCCGTCTGGAACTCTCCCAGGAAACCTCCGGGAACAGGTTCTTCAAAACTTGTGATGACCAAGGAAAACAGAGGTGTGACAAAAAACAACACGAGGTACAGAATTCCCGGCAAAAGCAGCCAGAGGGCGACCGGGCTCTTGCGTTGCACTTGCGCAGTGGCAACCGGCGAGCCCGCGGGTGCTGAGCTTTGAAACGCCCCAAAAGCCATTAAGACTCCTCGAGTTCAGCTTCTAGTTTTTCTCTTTCCTGGACGGCAATCGAAGCGGTGTCCGTGTCGGAGGAGAATCTTTCACTCTGTGCAGGCGCATCAGCCAAACCAAAAGCATGTTCGACCTTCCAGGAGAGATAGACCTCGTCACCCTCGTGGGCGCGATCTGCGTGGGACATGTTTTGAGCAAATACCGTGACCACATCCAGCCCAGGAACCTCGACTAGGTACTGCGTGCTCACACCGCTAAACGAAGCGTCAGTCACACGCCCGGGACCAATCAATGTCTGAGAAGCGTCGAGGGTAGGCCGAGTGAGGTGAAGGGAAACTTTTTCTGGGCGAATACCCACTGTGACTGCACCGCGGTGGGCGACAGACCGCTCCAAAGGAACACGGAGCTCGTTGCCTGAGGCGATCACCGTAATCACATCGGATCCCGATCCGGAAACGTTGCCGAGAAACAAGTTCGACTGACCAAGGAAAGTCGCAACGAACGCCGTCCTCGGTGACTCATACAACTCTTCTGGGGGCCCCATCTGTTCGATGCGACCCTCATTCATGACCGCCACAGTGTCGGCCATTGTCATGGCTTCTTCCTGGTCGTGAGTGACATGAAGGAAGGTCAGACCCACCTCCGCCTGAATGTCCTTCAATTCAAGCTGCATCTGGCGCCGCAGCTTGAGGTCGAGAGCGCCGAGTGGTTCATCAAGCAACAACAACGCTGGTCGGTTGACAACGGCCCTAGCCAACGCGACGCGCTGCTGTTGCCCGCCAGAAAGCTGTGCCGGCTTGCGATGGGCGACATGGGCCAGTTCCACCAGCGCGAGGGCGTCAGTGGCAAGTTTCTCTGCGTCCCTGATCTTCCTTCTTTTCAGACCGAAGAGGACATTTTCAAAGATCGTCATGTGGGGAAAGAGCGCATATGACTGGAAAACTGTGTTTACAGGACGCTGATAGGCCTTGGTGTCGGTGACATCTTTGTCCCCAATGAGGATCCGGCCCTCTGTGGGCTCTTCTAGGCCTGCAACAAGCCGAAGGGTTGTTGTTTTTCCACAACCACTAGGCCCCAGCAGGGCAAAGAACGAACCAGCTGGAACTTTGAGAGTGAGGTCATCAATCGCCGTAAAACCTGGGAAGCGTTTGCTGACGCCGACCAAAGAAAGGTCGGCGCCAGCTTCCGCAAACTGTTTTGCGGATGTTTCTGATCCCACCGGGAACCCTTTTCCTAAGCGCCGAGAGCAATCGCCTGGAAAGCAGCCGAAAACTCGCTGTCCTCCGCTGAGGTGAGGGTACGGAAAGCCTTCACCTGAGACAAGGTTGCCTCATCGGGGAAGATCATCTTGTTTTCAGCCAGCTCGGGATCAATCTCCATTGCTGCCTCATAGGCACCCTCGACCGGAGTCACGTAGTTCACCCACGCGGCAACCTCAGCCGCTACTTCTGGCTGGTAGTAGTAGTTCATCAGCGCTTCTGCGTTTGCTTTACGCGGAGAACCGATAGGCACCACCATGGTGTCGTTCCAGATCGTTGCGCCCGACTCTGGAATAACAAACTTCCACTTTTGGCCGTCATCGTAACCATTTTCGAAGTTAATCAATGTGGTATCTCCCGACCACCCGATGGCAGCGAGCGCATCTTCGTTCACAAGATCTTCCGTGTAGGAGTTGCCGCGAAGATTTCGAATCTGTCCCGATTCCACCTGTGCGCGCAGGGTGTCCAAAGCTTTGTTGAACTCGTCCGCACCCCATTCAGTGCTGATGTCCACACCATTGGCCATCATCAAGAGTCCGACGGTGTCCCGCATTTCAGAGAGAACAACAACTCGACCCTTCAGTTCGGGAGCCCACAGGTCTTCAACCGTGCGGATTTCACCGACCTTGTCAACGTTGTACACGAGGCCCGCGAATCCACCCTGCCAGGGAAGGCTCATCTTTCGACCAGGGTCCCAGCCAGGGTTGGCCAGTGAGGGCACAATATTAGCCTTATTGGGGATGTTTGCTTCATTCAGCTCTTGGACGAAACCCATTTGTCCCCAGCGAGCGGCCATCCACTCGGTCGGGGTCACGATGTCGGCCCCCATGTCTTGGCCAAGTTGCAGCTGGTCTCGAACCTTGGCGTAGTACGTGTTGTTGTCGTCGTAATCGACCATGTAGTTGACGGCGATACCGGTCTCTTCTTCGAACCGGGACAGGGTGGGGTAATTGCCGTCATCGTCTTCATCGATGTAGAAAGGCCAGTTGGACCAGTTGATCGTCTTATCGGTCGCAGAAATGTCTTCCGCTGCAGAGATCTCGGCATCGCTCGCGCACGCTGCGAGACCCATTGCTACGGCGCTACCACCAGCACCTGCGATAAAGGTACGTCGCGATAGCTGGGACTTTCTCGCCATCTTGACGAGGTTTCGGACCATGGGGTCTTGGGGCAAGGGACGATTCATCTTTGAACTCCTCAGTGATTATTCAGGACGTGCCGTAACACGCGGTGCCTCGATAATAGACCTCCTTGGCTACCTTGTGCACCGAAGGAGCCAGATAGTGTCGCGCTGTCGTCTTTTTCCCTCAATGAGGCTGAGGCTGCAACGCGTCACAGGCGGCACGGCAGCCGACAATTACGATGGCCCCGCCCAGCCTTCCTCTGAGCCACCTGTTATTCCTCCCTCGCAAAAAACTGTCCCCCGTCACACATCGCTGACCTCACTCGGATGCGACGAAAGCGTTGTTCAAAAAAGAAAATAGTCAGAATTTCGTTGCAAAAATTACTAAAGTCAGCGTTTTCAGTTGCAGTATTGAAATTTTGGTGCGAAACTGCCCTTATGGCTGAATCCACATCGAAGCGTGCGCCAGGCCTGGACGGTCCGGCTAAGGACATCATCCGCCTGCTTCAGCGCGACGGCAGAATGTCCTACGCCGAAATCGGTAAGCAGGTTGGCCTGAGCGAAGCAGCTATCCGGCAGCGAGTCTCAAAACTCACCGATGCCGGCATCATGCAAATTGTCGCCGTCACGGATCCCTCGCAGATCGGCTTTCACCGCCAAGCCATGATCGGAATTCGAGTCCAGGGTGATGCCCGCCGTGTAGCCAACGCACTGGCCTCAATCGAACAAGTGGATTACCTGGTGATCACCACGGGACGTTTCGACATCCTTGCCGAGATCGTGTGCCTGGATGACCACGAGTTGCAAGAGGTGCTCCACGGCTCAATTCGTTGCGTCGAGGGAGTCATCGACACCGAAACCTTTACCTATCTATCACTCGAAAAAGAACATTACGATTGGGGAGCACGATGACACTTCTAGAAAGACTGCAGGGTAAGAAAAAGGCTGTGCGTCCAAAGGCCGCGGGCAAATCCAAAAAAACTAACGAGCTCCAAGACAAGGCTCGAGACCACCTCTGGATGCACTTCACCCGCCAAGGGCCTCTGGCGGCCGGGGCCGAGGTCCCCATCATTGTCAAAGGCAACGGTCACCACATTTGGGATGACAAAGGCAAACGCTATATTGACGGATTGTCAGGATTGTTTGTCGTCAACGCGGGCCACGGCCGCACACGTCTAGCAGAGGCGGCCGCGCGCCAAGCGGAAGAGCTCGCGTTCTTCCCGCTGTGGTCTTACGCTCACCCCGCGGCAATCGAGCTCGCAGCAAAACTCGCCAGCTACGCCCCGGGTGACCTCAACAAGGTCTTCTTCACCACCGGAGGTGGTGAAGCCGTCGAGAGTGCCTTCAAGCTTGCCAAGCACTACTTCAAGCTCAAAGGCATGCCTATGAAACACAAGGTGATTTCTCGCTACGTCGCCTACCACGGCACCCCCCAGGGGGCCCTTGCGATTACCGGAATTCCCAGCATGAAAGCGATGTATGAACCCCTCACCCCCGGCGGTTTCCGGGTCCCCAACACCAACTACTACAGGGCCGAGGAAATGGGTTTCCCCGGGGGAACCGAAGAAGAATTCGGTCTCTGGGCAGCTAATCGCATCGAAGAAATGATTGAGTTCGAAGGCCCCGAAACCGTGGCAGCAGTGTTTCTTGAGCCGGTGCAAAACTCAGGCGGATGTTTCCCTCCCCCACCGGGCTACTTCCAGCGGGTGCGAGAAATTTGTGACAAGCACGACGTCCTGCTCGTGAGCGATGAAGTCATTTGTGCCTTCGGCCGAATTGGTGAAATGTTTGCCTGCAACGCATTTGACTATGTGCCCGACATCATCACGTGCGCCAAGGGAATGTCCAGCGGATATTCCCCGATCGGCGCCATGATCGCCAGCGATCGCCTCTACGAACCCTTCAGCAAGGGAGACACCACCTTCTATCACGGCTACACCTTTGGTGGCCACCCCGTGTCCGCTGCTGTGGCTCTTGAAAATTTGAAGATTTTCGAAGAAGAGGGCATCAACGAACACGTGCGAGAGAACTCCCCCAAGTTCCGTGCCGCGCTGGAGCGCCTCCTCGATATCCCCATCGTTGGTGACGTTCGAGGGGCCGGATACTTCTTCGGTATCGAACTGGTGAAAAACAAGGAGACAAAAGAAACCTTCTCCGATGACGAAGCGGAAGTGCTCCTGCGAGGCTTCCTCTCTAAGGCACTCTTTGATGCCGGTTTGTACTGCCGAGCTGACGATCGAGGAGACCCCGTCATACAGCTCTCCCCTCCCCTGACCATTGGGCCAGCAGAGTTCGATGAGATCGAAGCGATTCTTCGCGATGTTCTGACCCGAGCCTCCGCGCTGATTTAGTTTCGTGAAGGACTATGCCGGTCTGTCGCTGTGGCACGGCAGCGCCGGTAACCTTGCTCCGCGGCCTTCCCTCGATGCTGCGGAGCGAGCCCGTCGATGGGACGTCATCATCATGGGGGCGGGCTACACCGGGTTGTGGACTGCGCTGGGGCTACTCGCCCAAGACCCTTCCCGCTCTATCTTGATTCTCGAAAAAGAGATTGCTGGCTTTGGCGCGTCAGGACGAAACGGGGGGTGGGTTTCTTCTCTCTACCCCACCAGCACCACAACACTCATCGATAGCTATGGGTCAGTGGCTGCCTCTGCGCTGCGAACAGCGATGGTGGAGAGCGTCGCCTCCGTGGGGGCGTGGGCATCATCCCTTGACATCGAGTGTGACTTCGTCCAAGGCGGGACCACGACGCTTGTGAGAAATGAAATACACCAGGTACGCGCCGCTTCTGCTCTCAGGGAGGCCCAGCTTTTAGGCGTGGACGCACTGGAATGGCGCGATCCTGCTGACACATTGCGCGCTTCAGAAACGAGAGGGGGTGTCTTCGACCCAGCGTGTGCGCGCGTTCACCCCGCAAAACTTGTCCGCGGCTTAGCCGCCGCTGCTGATAATGGCGGGGTGCGAATCGCAGAGGCCACGACCGTTCTCGCCTATCGCCCCGGGGTAGTGACAACCTCCTCTGGAGACGTCTTAGGAGAGATCGTTATCGACGCTATGGAGGGGTATCGCAGCCAATTACGGGCATCCAAAAGATCCACTCTCCCCCTTTACTCTCTGATGATCGCCACAGAGCCCCTGCCCGAGAAAGTTTTCGATGACATCGGGTTGGAGCACGGCATGACTTTTGCTGACTACCGGTCTCTGGTCATCTATGGGCAACGGACCTTTGACAACCGGATTGCCTTCGGGGGACGGGGCGCCCCGTACCACTGGGGTAGTCGCATCGATTCTCGCTATGACCGCGACCCACGGGTTTTTCGAGCATTGGAATCAACACTGAAAGACATGTTCCCCCAGCTTGGTCGTGTGGGAATCTCACACACCTGGGGTGGGGTGTTGGGTGTCCCCCGCGACTGGCACTCCTCGGTTACTTTCGATTCCCACACCGGGCTCGGCGCGGCCGGAGGTTACGTGGGCGACGGAGTTGCCCTCTCTCACCTGTCTGGACTAACACTCGCCGATGCGATTATGGGAAAGACCACCCATCGAACTGCGCTGCCGTTTTTTGGACACCACTCCCCGTTGTGGGAGCCCGAGCCGCTTCGATACCTCGGGGCGACAGCCGCAATTCTTGGGGTCGGCTTAGCCGACAAGATTGAAAGTAAAACGGGGAAGACTTCGTTGGTCTCCCGCCTGATTGCTCCGCTCACAGGACACTAGTCCGAAGGTTTTGCTTTGTTGCTCTAGGTCACATCGGGGTCGAAAGGCGCAGCAGTTCCCTGCTGCAACCTTTTTCGCTTGAGATAGGCCGACTCCATCACCACGGGTGCCACGCTCTTGCTGGCAACTGATGGGGGGCTTTCATCGAGAGCCTCTCGAATGATCCTTCTCGGGTCATACTGCCGAGGGTCCAACTTCTTCCAGTCCAAATCGTCATAGTCGGGTCCCAGCTCATCGCGCATGCGGTCTTTTGCCCCGGAAGCCATGTCGCGCAGTCGACGGATAAGTCGCCCAAACTGGGCCGAATAGCCCGGCAGACGGTCGGGACCGATCAAAAACAGCGCGATGACACCAATGAGGAGAAGCTTTTCCATCGAGAGGCCAAAAGTCACAGTGTCATGCTAGCCGCTCAAACCTGAGGAGCTTAGGGGGCTTAGTCACTCCCCTTGCGGGTCCCCCGGCAAACTCACATCAGAGACATAGGGCATGCGAGAGCGCGCCACCACCACGAGATCTGTGACTAAGCCCACAAGAAGCGCGACCACAATCGTCAAAAACAGGACCGTTCGATCCAGCCAGCCTTGGTCGCCCAACCAAAAGACCGCGGCGAGGAAGACCACAAATTTGACAAGCCAGGTGCCCAGTACGGAGGCAAAGAACCCGGGAGAGAGGACATCACCTTTCCCCAGCCGAAACCCCCACAGGATGCTCAGGGGCGTCAACCCCAAAAGACCCAGAGCGATAGCCGCACCCACCAAAGCGCCCCAGACCCCTGCAAGGTCGGACACGAGTGCGCCCCATATGGCCGCCACGAAAGCAACCAAGGAAGTCATCACAAGGCCGGAAAGAAAAGCCGTTCGAACAACGCGGTTCACGCTCATGAGGTCTCCTGGTCAATCAGTAGTGGATCGTCTTCTGATCGGTTATCGGGTGAAAGTGTCACCACGGTGGAACCGATCAAACCCACCCCAATGATGGTGAGGGCCCAGTACCAGGGTACGAAAAGAAACATGAGAGTTCCGATTGCCAACACCGCAGTCCAGGAATACAAGATCACAACGGCCTGGCGGTGGGTGTGACCCATATCGAGCAACCGGTGATGGAGATGAGCCCGATCGGCGTCAAAGGGTGACATTCCCCGGCGAATCCGGCGAAAAACGGCCAACGAGAAATCAAGAAGGGGAACAATCAGCACCGCCAAGGGCAAAATTACCGGCAGGAAAGCAGGCAGTAGCTGGGTGGGATTGAGCGCGCCTGGGTCAATTTGCCCGGTGACGGAAATAGCACTCACTGACATCATCAGCCCCACTAACAGGGCTCCGGAATCGCCCAAGAACAACTTGGCAGGGTTCCAGTTCAGGGGCAAGAATCCCAGGAGTGCACCCGCCAGCAAGACGGTAATAAGCGTCGCCAAGCCGAAGTAGGGCGCACCCTGATCGCCCAAAGACAAGACAAAGGAGTACAGGAAGAAAACGCCGTTTGAAATGAGAGCCACCCCCACGACCAATCCATCGAGCCCGTCAATAAAATTGACGGCGTTCATCACGACCACGACGGCGAGCACGGTCAAAAGGAGAGACAACGTGGGGGAAAAAAGTGTGAGTCCGCCGATCGGGAGGGACACAATCTGGACTCCCTGCCAGGCGACAACTCCCGCCGCAAGAAACTGGCCAGAAAGCTTTGTCAGCCAGTCCAAATCAAAAATGTCGTCCATGACTCCCAACGCCAAGACGATAGCTGCGGCGATGAAGACAGCGATGATGGCGCGGGGCGAAAGGAAGACGTCGTCAAAGTACCCGAGCTGACTGGCTACGAGCACTCCCGCTAGCATCCCGGCAAAGACCGCTATGCCACCGATTCGAGGGGTGGGGGTTTGGTGAACATCCCGGGGGCGAATCTCTGGGTGCCATTCGTAGCGTTTTGCTAGGCGAAGAAGTACGTAAGAAACACCCAGAGCGATGGCTGCTGCCACCCCCGCGATCAGAAAGTAACCCATTAGTCCTCCCACTCTCCCGGCAGCAGGGAAAGGAGGGCCTCGATCGGCACAACGCCGCGCCTGACCACCCGCCATGGACCTCCGGCTCCAACAGAACTTGCGTCGATAATCGTGGAACCAGAGTGTCTTGGTGCATCCGAATAGTTCTGCCCTACCCAGCCGGCATCGAGATAAACCGCGACGCCATCGCCAAGTTGCTCTCTGGCTTCCTCCGCTCTCAACGCAGGAAGCTGACCGGTGAGGTTGGCACTGGACACCGCTAGCGGCCCCACCAGGCGCAACAGTTCCAGAGCGATATCGTGCGCTGGCATGCGCAAAGCAACGGTTCCTCCGGTGTCACCCAAGTCCCAGCTGACAGCCGGTGATGCAGGAAGAATCACGGTGAGCCCGCCTGGCCAAAATCGCTCTAACGCCGGAGTGAGAGAATCAGGGAAAGAAGTGACCAGATCTGTGGCGGCCGCCAAGTCGGGGACTAACACGGGCGGTGGCATGGCGCGCGTGCGGCCTTTCAAGGCCAACAAACCTTGCACAGCCGAGGCCTGGAAAGGGTCGCACCCAATTCCATAGACCGTATCTGTGGGCAAGACAATGCTCTCGCCGCGCCCGATAGCTCCGGCGGCAGCGGCCATCCCCTGGGAACGAGGGCCAGGCTCAGAAACATCGAACCGTTGGGCGTGCATGCCCTCAGTGTACTTTGCCTCCCGTCGGGGGTCCCGGGCGTAGTCTGGGGTCATCATGCTTTTCATCTTTGACATGGATAACGTCCTCTACGAGTACCACACCCGCCACCGGATGGACGCCCTCACCGAAATCACCGGACTCGACTACCAGGATCTTCGCCGCCGCTGGTGGCATGACGAGGGCGAGTGGAAAGCAGAAGCAGGTGACCCCGACACCGGTGACGAGTACTTACGCCGCGTCAACGAGTCCTTCGGCTCCAACATCACCCGAGAAGACTGGGTCACGATGCGCAGAGAAGCCATGGTGTTCAAATCGGAAGTACTCAGCGCAGTGGAATACGCGGCCCAGCACGGTCAGGTCACCCTCCTCACCAACAACGGCATGCTGATTGGCGAACATCTCGCGGATGTCGCCCCTCACCTTGCCTCCGTCTTTGGTGACCACCTCTTCGCTACTGCCCACTACGGCGCAAGAAAGCCCGACCCCCTGGTTTATCGCAGGGTTCTCGAGCGCTATGGCGCGCTCGCCTCAGACACGTTTTTTGTCGATGACACTCCAGAAAACTTGCGGGGGGCGAATGAGGTCGGAATTACCACTCAGTGGTTTTCTGCTCACGACACGGGGAAAACGGTCATAGCAGCGATCAACGCTTTCTTAGACGCTTAGTCCTAAGCCCGAAAACCGTGGGTGAAGCGCTCTCGCTCGACGAAATCTTTCTCGGTTGCCACACTTCTCATGCCAGCTGAGTTCATGATCGCTCGGACAGCCTCTCCTTGCAGATTTGAATGCTCGATAGCCAGATATCCCCCC
>Ga0209702_10000184_pt1 | contig 124325 bp, 106 predicted proteins | sample FRY01_FD_187210 | JGI IMG/M metagenome (GOLD analysis project Ga0209702, IMG submission 187210) | Freshwater microbial communities from Lake Fryxell liftoff mats and glacier meltwater in Antarctica - FRY-01 (SPAdes) (version 2) | ecosystem: Environmental > Aquatic > Freshwater > Ice > Glacier...
CAGTTAGATTTATTCACCAATATAAATTACTCCCAACTCACTGAAGAGCTATTTTCGGCTTATTTTGATTGTAGAAGAAATAAGCGCAATACCCAAAATGCTTTGAGATTTGAAAAGCATTTGGAAAGGAATGTCGAAAATTGAAATCATTCCAACTCGATGAATGTGTAATTTATACTTCTTGTGAACCTTGTCCAATGTGTTTCGGCGCAATCTATTGGGCAAGACCAAGAATGGTTTATTTTGCATGTACCAAAAAAGATGCAACCAAGATTGATTTTGATGATCAATTTATTTATGACGAACTAGAAAAGAAAATAGATGATAGAGAAATTAAATTTGTAAGATTGATGAGAAATGATGCTATTCCTGTTTTTGAAAAGTTGGCAGAAAAAACCGATAGAACAAAATACTAATATTCAATTCAAGTACGCCCTATGTTAAAGAGAAATGGATTTTGGATAAACTAATAACTTTCACTAACAAGGGCTGTACGTTTATGCCTCCTATCCGGTCGGCACAGCCGTATAGTCAAACCTTGATGTAGGTTAGGAAACGATTCGCGAGTATTTAAACTGTCAAAGGCAGCAATGAAGTTAAACCGTGATATAACCGCACTGTTTTCCTTATATTTGCTACCCACACTTTTATTCAACATTTTGAACAAAGATCTTTTACTCATAACTCCGCCTTTTACGCAATTAAATACGCCTTATCCGGCGACAACTTATTTGAAAGGGTTTTTGAACACGAAGAATATCGATTCGTTTCAAATGGATTTGGGGATAGAAGTTATTCTAGAGTTGTATTCAAAAAAAACATTTCAAGCACTTTTTGAGCAAGCGTTCAGTAAAAATCAAATTTCGAGCGAAAATGCAGAGCGGATTTACAGTTTAAGAGAATCTTATTTGCAGCCTTTGGACGATATTATTGCCTTTTTGCAAGGAAAAAAACCGAGTTTTGCTCGACAAATTTGTTCTGCTAATTTTTTGCCACGAGCGGCGCGTTTTGATCAGCTAGACGATTTGGATTATACATTCGGTTCCATGGGCATGCAAGACAAAGCGAAACATTTGGCAACTTTGTACCTTGAGGATTTATCCGACTTCATCATTGAATGCATCGATCCTAATTTTGGTTTTAGCCGCTACGCAGAACGATTGGGCATGAGCGCCAATTCCTTTGATGAGTTGTATTCGAAATTGCAAGAAGAAGAAACTTACATTGACACAATTACACTCCGTATTTTAGAAGAAAAATTAGTAACGATTCAACCCAAATTGGTTTGTTTTTCAGTCCCTTTTCCTGGCAATCTTTACAGTGCTTTTCGTTGCACGCAATTTATAAAAGCAAAATATCCTAAGATGAAAGTCGCAATGGGCGGCGGTTTTCCAAATACCGAATTGCGCTCCGTTGCCGATGTTCGCGTTTTTGAGTTTTTCGATTTCATCACACTAGACGATGGCGAATTACCGATAGAATTATTGCATACACACATTAAAAATGCCGAAAGTCAAGAATTTAAGCGCACTTTTCTATTGGAAAATGGAGTAGTGGTCTATAAAAATAATACGGCCAAATCAGATTACAAACAAAGCGAAGTCGGCACGCCTGATTATTCTGATTTAAGATTGGACAGTTACATTTCAGTTATTGAAATTGCAAATCCCATGCACAGTCTTTGGAGCGATGGCAGATGGAACAAACTCACGATGGCGCATGGCTGCTATTGGGGAAAATGTACCTTTTGTGATATTTCTCTTGATTATATAAAAATATACGAACCCGTTGCTGCCAAATTATTGGTGGATCGAATGGAAGAACTAGTCGAACAAACCAATGAAACAGGTTTCCATTTTGTAGACGAAGCTGCACCGCCATCTTTAATGAAAGCCTTAGCGCTGGAAATTATCAAACGTAAACTTACCGTTTCGTGGTGGACCAACATTCGTTTCGAGAAGAACTTCACGCAAGATTTATGTCAACTGCTTAAAGCTTCAGGCTGTATTGCTGTTTCTGGCGGTTTAGAAGTCGCTTCCGATCGTTTATTGAAATTAATAGACAAAGGTGTTACCGTGGAGCAAGTCGCTCAAGTCACGCGCAATTTCACCGAAGCGAATGTCATGGTGCATGCCTATTTAATGTATGGCTATCCAACACAAACGATAAAGGAAACTATTGACAGTTTAGAAATGGTGCGCCAATTGTTCGAGGCAGGCGTCTTGCAATCTGGATTTTGGCATCAATTTGCTTTGACGGCACATAGTCCAATCGGCATGAATCCAGAAGAATATAAGATTGTTCCAGACCAAAAAGATATTCAATTCGCCAACAACGATATTCAGTTTACCGACACTACGGGAATAGATCACAATCAATTCAGTTACGGTTTAAAAAAGTCACTCTATAATTTCATGCATGGTATTGGGTTTGAGCTTCCCCTGCAAGATTGGTTTGATTTTAAAATACCAAAAACTAATATTCAACCAGATTACATTTACAATTGTCTCGAAACGCCAGTTGAATTCACTACCAAGCCAACGGCCAAAATTCTATGGATTGGCAACGAACCTTCGATAAATGAATTTACGAAAACCAAAAGAGGTCAATCTCGAGAATTGTTGGAAATGACTTTTCATACCACAACCGAGACTTTCAGTATTACAACGGATAAAGACAAAGGAACTTGGTTTTTAAATCAAATGGAATCTTTAACGCCAAATAGCACCAGCTTACCAACTTTTTCCCAGTTAAAAATAGATTTCGAGTCATCATTCGAGGACTTTGAATTGTTTTGGTATTCTAAGCCTATTGGAGTTTTGCGGGAGAATGGGTTGTTGGTGTTGTAGCTATTGGGTCGCTTCCTTTGATTTATAAATCCTCCATGTCTCTGTGGTGGAAAACGGTAGGATGCAGCTAATAGCTGCACGCGGATGACACGGATGGAGCAGATTTTTTTCCGGATTTTTTATCTCAAACTCATCCAACATTCAAAACCTCTTCGTTTAAAAAGTTCAATCAAAAATTTTTCCCGGGTTCATAATCCCTTTTGGATCAAAAACTTTTTTTATTCCACGCATTAAATCCATGGAAACCTGACTAAACGCAATGTTCATATAAGGTTTCTGGACCAAACCGATTCCGTGTTCGCCAGAAATTGTTCCTCCTAATTCAACTATGCGTTCAAATATTTCTCGAATAGCAATTGGCAATTGATTGTTCCAAACATCATCTGAAAGTTCGCCTTTGATAATGTTTACATGTAAGTTGCCATCGCCGGCATGTCCATAACAAACCGATTTGAAACCGTATTTGTCGCCAACTGCTTTCACGTGACGCAATAGATCCGGTAAATAATACCTTGGAACGACAGTATCTTCCTCTTTGTAAACCGAATTTGATTTCACGGCTTCCCCAACTTTACGTCGCAATTGCCAAAGTTTCTCTTTTTGTGCCTCATTTTCGGCGAAGAGAATTTCATCTGTTTCAAAATCTTCGAGAACGTTCATAATTTTCTCGCAATCTTCCATCAAAACAGCCAAATTGAATCCGTCTACTTCGATTAATAAATGCGCAGCGTGACGTTCATCTACTATTACGCTGTCGTCTTGCATGAAGTTTTTAGTCCAAATCAGGGCATCACGTTCCATGAATTCCATTCCGCTTGGTGTAATTCCAGCTTTGAAAATAGATGCCACTGCTCGACAAGCCTCTGTCGCGTCAAAAAATGGAACCAACATGAGTAAATTGTGTGTCGGATGAGGTATGAGTTTTAAAACGATTTTAGTCACGATTCCAAGCGTTCCTTCGCTTCCTACGACCAATTGGGTGAGATTGTACCCCGTAGCGTTTTTGAGTACGTTCGCGCCTGTCCAAATGACTTCTCCGTTTGGCAAGACCATTTCTAGGTTGAGCACATATTCGTTGGTTACGCCGTATTTCACTGCTTTTGGTCCACCGCTGTTTTCGGCAACATTTCCACCAATGAAACAACTCCCTTTACTCGCAGGATCAGGTGGATAAAAAAGACCTTTTTCTTTTACAGCATCTTGCAATACTTGTGTAATGACTCCTGGTTCTGTTGTTACTTGTGAATTGTTCTCATCAATTTTAAGAATCTTGTTGAACTTCTCCATGCTCACCAAAACACCATTTTCAGTTGGAATTGCGCCGCCAGAAAGTCCTGTGCGTGCGCCACAAGGTGTAACTGGAATTACTTTCTCATTGCAATAACGCATAATCAAACTGATTTCGTCTACTGTTTTTGGAATCAATAACAATTGCGGCAAGACCAAAATATCCTCCGTCTCGTCGTGACCATATTCTTCCAAAGTAGCCGCATCAAATCGACATCTTTCGCCTAATAAATCCGTAAAAAATACGTGTGTTTGATTGAATATTTCGTGCCTGTTCATTTGTTTGTTGTTCTTTTCAAATTATTTTCCAGAATCGAGATTCCAGATGGTTTCTTTGTTTATTCTGGGTTCTATTTAATGGAGTTCCAAGTCGTATAAAGTGATTCCTGTTCTGGTCTGTCATTTTCGACGGCGTTCAGCGGTTCACATTCGCTCCATTCTACTTGCATCTCTTTTGGTAAAGCTTGGTAAAGCGCTGTTCCTTTCGTTTTCCAGGCAATCATTTCGTCGCTGACTTCCTTGATAATTTTCGCAGGATTTCCTACAACTAGACTTCTAGCTGGAATTTCCATTTTTCCAGGGATAAAACAAAGCGCACCGATGATACATTCTTTACCGATTTTCACATCGTCCATTACTACAGAATTCATCCCAATTAAACAATTCTCACCTATGTCGCTGCCGTGAATTATAGCACCGTGTCCAATATGTGCGCCTTTTCGCAGGTATACAGTCGTTCCGGGAAACATATGAACGGTACAATTTTCTTGCACATTGCAGCCGTCTTCAATGATAATTTGTCCCCAATCGCCGCGCAAAGCCGCTCCAGGACCGATATAAACATTTTTCCCAATGATTACATTTCCTGTAACTGTTGCCATTGGGTGAACGAAACTGCTAGAGTCGCAAACCGGTTTAAAACCTTTGAATTCGAAGAAAGCCATGTTATTAGTTTGGTCAAATTTAACTATTTTCGCATGAAAACAGAAGATGAGTTATTGCGATTATTGTGTGGATAAGCCAGCGGATGATTTGAATAGAATCTATCACGATACAGCATATGGTTTTCCAATTCAAGATGATAACGAACTTTTTGGTCGACTAATTTTGGAAATAAATCAAGCAGGATTGTCTTGGGCATTGATGTTGAAGAAAGAAAACGACTTTCGTTTGGCCTTCGATAATTACGATATTACCAAAATTGCCGGTTATGATTATGTTAAAATATCAGAATTACTAGCCAATTCAGGTATAATTCGCAACCAATTGAAGATAAATAGCGTTATTTTTAATGCGCAGAAGATACTAACGCTTCAAGAAGAGTTTGGATCGTTCAGCAAATGGTTGGATAGTCAACATCCATTGACAAAAGAAGAGTGGACGAAATTATTTAAACGAAATTTCAAATTTACTGGCGGAGAAATCGTTAATGAGTTTTTAATGAGCACAGGATATTTAAAAGGTGCTCATGACGAAAATTGCACGATTTTTGCAAAGATTTTAGAACAGAAACCAAAATGGAAAATATGATATTAAGAAATAGTTTTGTTGTAGTTGCAATCACTTTCGCATTTAGTGCTTCCGCACAATTTGGTATCACGGCTGGTCCAACAATAGTAAAGTCTTTGGGTTCGCCAAAAGCGCTCTTGGGTTTTCACATTGGCGGAGAATTGTCACAAGATGATGCATCTAGTTATTTTGGACGAGTTAGTTTCATGCCAGGTTCAGCGGAAGTCGGTTTAAATGAAATAGCATTAACAGGAAATACATCAACTGCACCATATGCAACAACAACATTTACAACAAAAACTAATTTCACAAGAATAGAAGGTGGCGTCCGATATTATTTGGGTGATGGTTACGAGACCGGATTGTCGGCTTATGGAGGTTCCAAATTGGTAGTAGCTTTTAACAAAATTAAAGCTGATTACACTCCATACGATGAAGTTCTCTATCGTTTGCCGGATGGTGCAGCTACTTTCGGAACTGTATTTGGTTTTGGTTTTGGTCTTCAAGGTGGTGTGAAATACGGCATCATTGGATTGGGAACAATTTACTTTGATGCAGGTCTTGATTACCTTTTCACGCAAAATGCAAGTAATGGAATGTGGCAGTTTTCAAGTTATTTAAATCAACCTTTGTTTTCATTCAATCTAGGTTTCCGTAAAGACTTGTTTATCGGTCGCTAAATTTCTTTGAAAGAATCAGTAAATTCCTTAAAATTTTTATAACGTCTTTCAGAATTTTCTAGCAAGAATAGGTCTAATTTGCTTACTGAATACTTGTTCGCCGGTTTTTTGAATTGGTGCTTTTTCAAACCTTTTTCAATCACTTTCCATACTTTTTTATTAAAAAGAAAAGGTCGCTCAATCGGGTAGGTAATTTGCAAATGAGTTTGCAAGGCCGGATTGCTATTTGAAAATGGTAATCGACCGCTGAGAAGTTTATAAACTACCAAACAAAACGAAAATACATCCGTACTTGGATTTGCACAATTCAATCGATTTAAAATAATTTCTGGAGCAGAATAAGCCAATTGAAAGATAGTTTTTCTTACTTGAGGTTGGTGTCTATAAAAAGCTAGCCCAAAGTCAATTAGCGAGCAGTTTGTTTTCTCGTTAATTTCTTGAACTAAGATGTTTTCAGGTTTTATATCGCAATGAATAATTCCTTTTTTTTCCAATTCAGCAAAAAGTATTTCAAGGGAAGAAACAATTTCTTTCAGTTTAGAAAGTCGCTTTCGTTTTTTGATTTTGGACCAGTAAGTATTTAAGCTTATTCCTTCTTCGTATTTTTTCAGGAAGTAAAATTCATTCTCGGATTCTTGAATATCTATTACCTCAGGAAGGCCGGCTGTACTAAATGAAAATTGTGCTTCATTTTTCAATTGATCAAACCCAAGTTGATTACTTTTTTCAACGCTCTTTAAAACCACCAATTCTCCATCAGACTTTCGTTTCAAAAGAAAAACTTCCCCAAAACGATTGCTGTTACCCGATGAGAGACGTTTTATTTTTTCGTATTCGTTGGGAATGGCTTGCATGGTTTAGCGAATGTAGGATTTTTTTTACCGCAAAGACACAGAGGTGCAAAGGTGTTGGGTGGTTTGTGAAAAAATCCATGTCATCCGCGTGCTAATCCACAATCCTTCATCACTTCTTCACCGAAAACTGAAACTGTACTGTGCCATAAATACTAATGCCATCAGAAGGCAAAATTCCGGGTCCAGGATATCCGGAAGCTCTTCTTGTAAAATACGTCGCGTTGCCTAAATTGTTCACGCCCGCTTCAAATGTCCAGTTTTTTCTCACTTTAACTTTGCTTGAGAAATCCATAACAAAATAGGCAGGAACGAGACCAATTACGGCGTCGCCAGAAGGTTCGATTGCGTTGGAGGCATCTGAAAATTGGTCGGAAGTATATGAAACTTGAAACTGCGAGGTCCAATTTTTAATACGGTATTTGAACCCGCTTCTAATGATTATAGGCGCAACGTATTCAACTTGTTTATTCAAATAATTAGCCTCTTTGGAACGAATGTAGGTGGCTCGAATATAAGCAGCATTGACGAAAATAGATAATTGTTGTTTGCTCTCCGAATTAATGGCGTTTAAAATATCAAATTCCGTAAAAGCTTCAACACCGATATTTATAGCGTCTCCTATATTGGTTCTTTCCTTGAATGTTGTTCCAGTTTTTGGAGCCAAACCAATTTTATTTCCATAAAATATGTAAAATCCTGCTATATCAAATATCCAATATTTCTTCACGGAACCACGTAATCCTAATTCAGCTGTGAAACCGGATTCATCTCGGATAGCGCTATCAACAACGATATTGGGATTATTGATTCGAATATCTGTGAAATTTATCGCTCGGTAGTTTTGCGTGAAATTCGTATAAGTTGATACTTGGGAGTTGATCCGATAGGAGCCACCAGCACCAAAAAGTGGAACTTGCCTTTTAACAGAGTTGGAGTTGTCAATTTTATATGTAGCCAATGTATCATTGTTCACTGGATGAACCACATAGCGCTTGTAGAATCCTTCAGATGAACTTTTTATATTTTCTAGCCGCAAGCCGAAATTAACCGTGAATTTTCGGTTAATGAAAAGAATGTTTTCAGCAAAAAGAGCAATATTCTCCGAAGGAAATAGAAATGAAGAATTTTCTAAATTGTCGGCATTGATAAAATGAAAATCAGCGGCATCTCCATCTGATGCTCTTCCTTGTAAACTGCTCGTTTGACCTCTGTAATATCGAGCACCGATTAAAACAGCTCCTTTTATTTTTAATTTATTGCCTTCATTGTTGTATTTTCTTAGCAGTCTGGCTTCAGCCCCTGCATTTTTAAAATCTCCGGCTATCATTTCTCGATTCCCCATTGGATCTGCTTGGGTGATTTTCCCCAAAAACCCAAGTGTCTGACGATCGGACAGCATTCCAAATACACGTAAATTAAAAACTGTTTTTGAGTTGAATTCATGATCGAAATGAAAAGCGAGCATATTCCAGTTCACTTTAAACCAATTTCTATCACGAAAACTAGCTCTCGGATCATTTTCAAACTGTAAATCGCTCAAACCACCAGCTTGTCTCGCTAAATAGCTCATGTGCGTATATTCTAGTCGCACATTGGATTTTTCGCTAATCGCATAAGCCAATTGACTAAATACCTGATTTTGAGCGAATTCACTGTTCTCTCGATATCCATTTCCACTCTTGTATTGATGGTAAAGTTGGTAAGAAAGACGTTTTTTGGTTCCGGTAATTCGGTTGAAAGTTCCGTAATAACCATACTGGCCAACTGTTTGCCTTGTTGTAAATTCCAACGGGTTATTTTTTACGGGATCCCGAATGACAAAATTCAACAATCCACCGAATTGTGTTCCGAATTGTAAAGAAGCAGAACCGCGTATAATTTCTATGCTGGAAAGTGCTTCGATAGGAGGAGTATAATAACTTTCTGGGTAACCGAGTGCGTCGGCTGAAATATCATAACCATTTTGACGCGTATTGAAATTTGCCGCACGGTTTGGACTCAGACCACGTCCCCCAATGCCAATTTGAATTCCCGATCCGTCATTTTCCCAAACGTTTAATCCAGGAATTCGAGCGAATAATTCCCGTGGATTTCCAGAAGATTTGGCGCCATTCATACTTTCAATGGCAATAACAGAATTCGTTCCTGTTGTAATTTGCACGCCTTTTATCGCGGGTAAAAAGCCAACATCATATTTCGATTGACGTTGACGAATAATTTCCATCTCTTCAATTTCCTGCACCTTTGTTGTGTCCTGTGAAAAGCAGGAGTGGGCTAGAATTAAGGCAAGAAATAAAAAGATAGTCCTCATGGTTTATATTTTTCGAGCCAAGCTCTATGTTGGAGATTGTATTTTTTTTCCGATAAATCAATTGACTTATCAATCATTTTTTGTGCAGGTCGACCGTTTAAAACAACGAAAACATCTGCATGAATACTTGGATTCAAAACTCGATATTTGGTCGTGCCAATTTGTAAAGTGGTGTCCTGGAATTTCATTTTTAAAAAATGAGCGTATTGGATAATCATGTCGGGTTGTGTTGACATTTGCTCTTCTTGTCGTTTAGTCAAATATGTACTGTTGACAATTTCAATTTCACCTTTTGTTTTTGGATCATGGATATAAAAGGTCGCCAAACCTTCCTTATGCATTAGCATTACGCGCCAAGAAAAGCGGAAACCTTCTTCGTTCCAAAATAAGTTTCCTGGATAAGCTAGATAGCGCATAGGGATAATTATTTGTATAATAATGAATACAATAGAGGCGAAATAAAGATTTCTAGTTGAACGAATTACCGCGTCATTTTTTACTTCAATTGGTTGGAATCTGAACCAACTTTCCAAACGGTTGATAATTCTTTCATGAAATTCAGGTGAAAAGAAAATGAGTGTTAAACAAATCATCACGTAAGGAAAAACGCCGATAGGGAATAGCCAGCCTGTCATCAAATGAAAAACGATTACAAAGAAGTAACTAACCAACCTAGTTCTATTGTTTAATAGGAAAAAGACAATAAATAAGTCGTAAATGCATCCAAACCACGAAAAAGCAAATGCTGTCCATTTTTGACTAAAAAGCACACCGAAAAAGGGCATATCTCTGTGCGATTGAAGCCAAGTAAACAAAGGTTCAGCTTGGAAGAGCCAGTCTGAATTTAACTTCGCAATACCCGCAAACACATACACACATGCTAATTGAAACTGAAGAATTTTAACGTAATAGGAAGGAATAACCTTTCGAATAGTTGTTCTTTTAAATCTTGTGTCCAATGAGAAACGAGCGTTGGCAGGAAGCCAAATCAGGATAAAAGCAACGAGACTGACAAAATAATAGTGGTTGAGATAATTTGTTTTGTCCAGTAATTCGACATAGGTAAACGATAGGAAAAAAACCGTAGCTGAAATTCGATAAAACCACCCTAAAAGTATTCCTGCAGAGCTGATAAGCATTAAAATGAAAGGTAAATACATCCAGTTTTCAGCGAAAGGTTTTACCCATTCGAATCCATAAAATCCAAAATAAAGTTCTGGCTGAATATACAATTCATCGACCCAGCCTTTAATTAAAAAACGTGCAGCACCATAAAATGCCAAAGCCCCAAATAGTAGTCGGAAAACCACTAATGGAGCGATGGATGTTTTTTTTGATAAGCTATAAAGCTGCATTCTAGTCTCCGTCGTTGTCTTGGTAAGTAATCAACACACCAAAAGCAGAGGTCATATCTGTTTTAAGGTGAACAACTAAATTTTGCATTTTTGTGTACAAAGCATCCAATTGACCGGGCCTATTTTGTGTTTCGATTAAAATATCATCGCTAAGGTTGTTCAAATCATTTTCAATATCTGTAAAACCTGTATTTATTGAGGATACCAGCGAAGTTTTTTCCAAAGCATTTAGATAGTCATCAAATCCTAAGTTTTCGATTCCATTGGCTCCTTTTCCTTGAAACAAATCCCGAAGTGCCAAAACATTTTCCTTCAGTATCAATAAAGAGATTTTTGCATACGGCGACTCAACGTATCGAATTTGAGGAATACCCAAACTTTGCTTGCCAATTGGAATGCCCAACTTCGCATTTTTCGCCAACTCATATTCTTTGTTGTACTCATTTATCAATAAGGAAAAACCACTAGTTGATTCTGTCCCAGTAGAAGCGCTAAACGTAGTTCCGTAGCTAGAATTCCACGCAGAATGAACTGTATTAACTTCGTTTACTATTTTCAAAATTAATTTATCGACATACGCTTGTAATTCATTACTTGCAGTCAGTTGTGATTTTGCATTTTGACGGAAGAAAATGTACTCTAAAGCCGGGAAACCAATTGCATCTAAATTTACTAAAAGTGCAAGGTTTACATTCGAATTACCGGAATTGGCAATGATTTTTGCGGTATCTGTGGGAAATGTTCCCAATGCAGCTCTGAAACCAACCGCCGATGAAGGTCCAAATTCATAAATTTTAACGCGATGAAATTTTAAAACAGTTTTTTCCCATTTTTCCTGAAGTTGTAAAAAGGAAGCATCAGCATTATTGCTTTTAAATAGTCCCCAACTCGAATTTAACTCGTCCACAGCGGTTTGCAGATTAGTAAGCCCTGGTAGAATGATTTGGTTTGACGTATGCGTGAGCATTTCACGTTTCTGAAAATTGACGGTATCTTCAGGGTTTGTTTTATCCTTTTTTTTACAGGAAAAAGCCGATATAAAAAAAACTAGTATAAAAAGGGAAGATAAAATTCTCATTGATTTCGTTTTTAAAATTTAGCTGCTATAGTTGCTTTTATGGCATTTAGATCAACTAAGGTTAAACCCCACAGATTGTCACCAAACATAGCCATCAAAGCTGTATGTTCTGATGTAGACATATTTCGTGTTTCCAAAGGTGCATAGCGCAAATTCCAGCTGAATGCGTATGCTTCAGAAAGAATATGTAAGTATTTGGCTTGGTCATTTCCGAAGAAAGAAATGGCACTGTTCAAATAACTCAAAGCTTGATTTGCAGAAATATCTTCCCACACATTGCGAATGGCTAAAATTGCGGCATCTCTATTTGTATAGTCTGAATTAGCAATTGCGGCTCTTCCTTTAAGGAAATTGTCCATTATCCTTCCGTTTGATCCGATACTTGCATTTTGTTTGTCGCAATATTCTGCCCAAAAATCTGTTCCTAGCACCGTTGGGAAATTCGTAGGTACACCAAAATAACCAAATGCCTCATCCCAATGATGCGCCATAGTTGTGTAGTATTTACCATTAGCTGGATCGACAGCAACTGTATTGTCACCATTCATTTTGGTTGTTCCGAAATATTCATTTAATGCTTGATGCATGAAAACAGCTCCCATCACACCTTTTTCAATCAATTCACCGTAATCAAAACCATTGGCACTGAATAAATATTTTGAAGATCCAGAAGTCAGTGTTCCAGCTTGTCCTTGTGAAGCTATTTGCGCAAAACTTTGGCTAGCAACGGCAACTGAATCTAGGTAATTCTCCACCAAAACTTGATCGAGAGAGAAACACTTATCTTTTAATTGTTTGGAGCTGGTAAATGAAAAAGGATTGTTCGCATTGGAAAACATATTTTTTAAGGTCTGAACGTTTAGAACCGAAGTTTCACCAGATCCAATATAGGTAGTCATTTCTCTCATTTGATTCAAACGATCGATTTGACCAGAATAATCTACTGTTGAGTTCCCATTCGCATCTGTGAAACTGTATGTTGTAGGAATCGTATAGGTAGTTTCAACTGGAACGTAAACACAAGAACCATCATCTTTCTGAGCCTTGGTGTCAAAATTAGAAGCTAGTTCATCTGTACATCCTTTTTTACGGCAGGAAACTGCTGTAAATGTGATTAATAATATGGGTAAAAGTAAATTTCTCATTTGATTATGTTTTCTTATTTATATTAATTCTAAATTATATGGACAAAAGTACCACCAGCATGTTCGGTTTACAATACCTTTTTTGTGGTATTTGATCAAAATTATTAGAAAGATGTTTAACTTTCCAAAGTGAAAAGGCAACTGTTAATAGGTGAAAGTGGTGGTTCTAAGACGGATTGGGCACTTATAGAAAATAACGAAGTTTTATGGAGAATTACAACGATGTCGTTGCACCCAACGAGTTGGAATTCTGAAAATTTTGACAAGGTATTTCGAAAACTGAAGGAGAATGATCTTCTATTTTCAAATGCTAATCTCCTTTTCTTTGGTGCAGGCTGCAATAATCCAGAAAAAGCTAATGAATTAAAAAATAAAATTGTAGGCTATAGATTTGGAAACATTGAAATACATGGCGATTTAAAAGCTGCTGGAATAGCTTGTTTAGGTCAAGGATCAGGAAAACTAGCGATACTAGGTTCCGGGTCTGTATTAATTGATTTTCAAGATGGAGAAGTAAAGCACTTTTTTGGAGGGTTAGGCCGTGAAAAAGGTGACGAAGGTGCTGGATTTTATTTCGGAAAACTTGTGCTAATGGCTTTGCAAAACAAAGAAATCGAGCCCACTCAAGAATCTATAGTGAAATCGGTTCTGAGCAAGACGGAGCAAAGTGCTATTGAACGTGGTTTAATTTCTGATGAGCTTTGCTTAGTAATAGCGAGTCGACTGGGAAATTATCTCTTTGAATTCCAGAATTTTCATCTCGAAAATATTGATTTGTTCTATTCTAAATGGGTTAACCAAAATATTTCAAAAGGTGAAACCATTCATTTTGTTGGTAGTTATGCTTATTTTCATAAAGAAATAATTAAATCCTATTTCATAGAGAAAGGATGCAAAGTTGGTTTGTTTGTAGCACGCCCTATTGAAAAGTTGATTGAATTTTATAAAATTAATAGTTAAGAAAACGTATGAGATTATTTGCAATTCTAATATTTATAAGCGTTTCATTTAACCAAATTGAGGCTCAGCTTTGTCCAATAATCCCACATCCAACAACATTTGTAACTACAGGTGGTTCCATGATTTTGGAAGATGTGATTTCAGTCAATAAAAGTAATTTACCAACCTTTGGTGAGGATATCTTAAAGTGGTATTTAACACATGATTTGGGATTAAACACTGCTTTTATTAGTGACGGCGGACAGTTGATTTTCAAGGGACTGTCGAATGTCCCTCCAGATGCTTATACAATTGATGTTAAAAATATAATAACCATTTCTTACTCATCAGATGCTAGTTTTTTTTATGCTTTACAATCTTTAAAGCAGCTTATTCAGACCAATAATGGCTCTGTGGAAATTCCTTATTGCTTTATTTCGGATGAACCAAAATTTCAATGGCGAGGAATGCATTTGGATGTAAGTCGACACTTTTTTACCGTTGAAGAAGTAAAGCAATATTTAGATTGGATGGCCCGCTATAAATTTAATAAATTTCATTGGCATTTAACGGACGATCAAGGTTGGCGAATTGAAATAAAAGCTTTTCCAAAATTGACGGAAATTGGCTCTATTCGAGAAAAGACTTTAGTCGGTCATGCTTCAGTTAGTCCTGAGAAATATGAAGGGCCAGCAGAAACAGGTTTTTATACGCAAGCACAAATTAAAGAAGTTGTAGAATACGCAAATAAGCTTTTTATTGAAGTTGTCCCAGAAATAGAAATGCCAGGTCACGCGAGAGCAGCATTGGCTGCTTATCCCGAATATTCATGCGATGGAAAACGAATGCCGGTGGCTCAAACTTGGGGAGTTTTCGATGAAATATTCTGTTCCAAAGATGAAACGATTAAGTTTTTGCAAGCTGTTTTAGATGAAGTTGTTCCTTTGTTCCCTGGGAAGTTTATTCACATCGGAGGAGATGAAGCACCAAAAACAAATTGGAAAAAGTGCGATCGATGTCAAGCTCAAATGAGGAAACATGAATTGAAAAATGAAGAGGAATTACAGTCTTTCTTCATTCAACAAATGGATAAATATTTGACAGCCAAAGGAAAAACATTAATAGGATGGGACGAAATTCTGGAAGGTGGACTTTCTGAAAATGCAGCTGTAATGTCGTGGCGAGGAACAAAAGGAGGTGTTGAGGCGGCGCAGCAAAATCATTACGTTGTCATGACACCAGGTTCACATTGCTATTTTGATCATTACCAAAGCGATAGAAAAACGGAACCTTTAGCAATTGGAGGTTATACTTCGTTGGAAAAGGTTTACTCTTTTAATCCAATCCCAGAGGATCTTTCACCTAATTTGAACCATTTCATTTTGGGTGGCCAAGCAAATTTATGGACAGAATACATTCCAGATTGGAAACAAGTGGAATACATGATTTTTCCAAGGATGATTGCTTTAGGTGAAGTTTTATGGACACAAAGCGAACGTGATTACGCACATTTTTTGGAAAGACTTGAGAAGTTTGAATTGCCCTATTTAAGATCTAAAAATGTAAATTTTTCATCTGCTATTTTCTATTTAGGGTCGCAAGTAACCTCGCAACAAGGTGGGATTGATATTGAGTTTGATGTTGCTGAAGAGGATATCAAAATCGAGTTAGCGTATAAGGAAAATGCTAAGGTGTTCAAAGAACCGAATGGGAAATTAAAGATTTCAAAAACAAAGCGACCAAGTTTATTGAGAATTGTGGCAAAATCTAAAGTAAATGGTGGACTAGATTCCTTGAGAATAGAAATCCTTCAACATAGAACGTTAGGTCAACCGTGGATTATCGAAACAGCATTATCAGAATCTTATCCAGGTAATGGCGGACTAACTTTATCGGATGGAATATTGGGAACGCGACCTTGGAATGGAAAAGAATGGCTTGGATTCAACGAAAAAGAAGTAAAGTTATTCCTTGAATTCGGAAAAAAACAGAAGCTAAACGGAATTTGTTTGAGCTTTCTAAAAGCCGAATCGTCTTGGATATATATACCTGAAGCTGTCCTAGTCGAATATTCGAAGAATGGCAATAAATGGAAATCCAAAGAATTCAGAGTAACCAAAGAATTCAATCGGTTTGCTCTGAAAAAGAAAGCGAAATACATTCGTTTGACAGTTAAAAACATGGTCAAAATACCAGATGGTCTGCCAGGAAGCAGTCATGTTCCATGGTTGTTTATGGATGAAATTTATTTTGACTAAACGGGAAGCTCTTCTTTGGACAAATACGCCATAGCTAAACGGATTTTACCGTATTCCAAGTCTTTATTCAAATACTCGTAAATAGGTTTTAAGGCTTGTTTTTCACCCGTTTCATTCATTGCTTTTTTGACAATATCTACTTCTTTCATAGAAACAAATTGGCCAATATCCGACCATTTGTTTTCTATATATAATTGTGCTAAATGTGATTGTATAGTGGTTTGGCTCAAAACTCGAGCTTGACTTATCTCTTCAACTGTTTTACCTAATCGAATAAGTTCCAGTGTTTTATCATAAGTACTTTCCTTAGCTTTCTTGGTCGGTTTGCTCTGGTTTTGGAAGGATTTAACCAATTCTGTAAATTCAGGGCCGTATTTATTGGCTTTGTGAGTTCCAACTCCGCTAACCAATTCAAATTCCTCCGTATTTTTCGGCGCTCTTTTTGCCATATCTTTCAAACTTGCATCTGAAAATACAATGTAAGGAGGAACGTTTTCTTGTACAGCAATCTTTTTGCGAAGCATGCGCAAACGATCAAATAACATTTCGTTGAAGTCTAAATTAGATGGCGTGTATGATGTTACAGTAATACTTTCTTTGACTTCAGAATAAAAAGAAAGTTTCAATTCTTTTCTTCCGAATAAAATATCGTCGCCAAATTCTGTGATTTTTAAATGCATTTTTTCGTGGTATGCAATTTCAAAAACACCTTGATTTTTCATAGCTGTAATGTAATGTGACCATTCCTTCCAACTCTGTTTCGCGCCAATCCCGTATGTTTTGACTGTGTTTAATTTTTGCTCGAAGATGTCAGCTGTTTTCGCACCACGCAAAAGATCAATTAGCAAAAGAGATGCTATTTGCTCGCCACAACGTTTGACACCAGAAAGAGCCATTTGTGCTAATTTCGTTCCGTTAAAATATTTAGGAGGTTTGCTACAAACGTCGCAATTGCCGCAATCTTGCTCTAAACTTTCAGAGAAATAGGAGAGAAGTATTCTCCGGCGACAATGTTCGGCTTCAGAAAATTCGAGCATGCGGTTGAGTTTTTCAAGCAAAAGCTCGGATTGCTCGCTGTCACGGGCAAAATCACTTAGCAATTTAACATCTCGATAATTGTAATACAAACGAGCTTCAGCGGGCAATCCATCGCGCCCAGCACGCCCAATTTCTTGGTAATAACCTTCTAGATTTTTAGGTAAATTATTGTGTATGACGTAGCGAACATTACTTTTGTCAATTCCCATTCCAAATGCTATTGTTGCACAGATTACTTGTGTTCGATCAAAGAGAAAATCGTCCTGAACTTTCGCTCTTTCTTTTGGATTCATTCCGGCATGGTAGAATGAAGCATTTATTCCCTGTTTGATTAAATCGAAAGCCATGGATTCCGTTTCTTTTCGCGAAAGACAGTAGATAATTCCCGTTTCCTGTATACGCGCTTTTATGAAAGAAACAATTTCACCCATTTTCTTCAATTTCGGCAGATTTCCTCTTACCGTTAATTGAAGGTTTTTTCTATCGAAGGAACTCAAGAAGGTTTTCGCTTCTTTTAATCCCAAATGGTGAACGATATCGCGGCGTGTATGCTTGTCTGCCGTTGCTGTAAGCGCCATGAATGGAACATGAGCAAAACGTATGCGTAATCGATTCAAATACGTGTATTCTGGACGGAAATCGTGTCCCCACATCGAAACACAGTGCGCTTCATCAATGGCTACAAACGTAATATTCATTTCAGTAATCCAAGATTCGGAGGAGCTGAAGATTGTTTCCGGTGCAGCATAAAGTAATTTTAGCTCTCCATCGACAGCTCGTTGTCTAATTTTATCTTTTTCTGCTTGATTTTGTGTGCTATTGACAAAAGCAGCAGGAATACCATTGGCTTCTAAAGCTTGCACTTGATCTTGCATTAAAGAAATTAATGGTGAGACAACTAGTGTCATTCCATCAAAAAGTAAACTTGGTATCTGAAAGCAGATTGATTTTCCGCCGCCAGTTGGCATTAAGACAAGTGCATCTTTTCCGGCAATAATGTGTTTAATAATTTCCTCCTGTTGACCTCGGAAAGTATCGTAACCAAAGACATCTTTTAGTAGTTGTAACGGTTTTTTCTCCATATTGAATTAGCAAATTTTACTTTAAGATAGTGAAAAATATGAATTGAAACATGATTTTGCTTAAAAATTAATCGTAAAGTTAATTATTTTTTAATCAATTTTATAAATAAAAGTATTTTGTTTAAACCGAATGCTGAATGGTGAAAAAAGTGTTTAATTTTAAGTCAAATTATTCCAATGAAACTAGAACTCTGTGTTACGGACCCAAAAGGGATTCTCCTTGCTAAGAAATACCGATTTGATCGAATCGAATTGTGCGTGAATTTGGAAATGGGAGGGTTGACACCTTCTCCTGGTTTGGCGCACATGGCTTTGAATACAGGATTGGAAACACATGCCCTCATTCGGCCGAGAGCTGGCGGATTCGTTTATTCAGATACGGAAAAAGAACTAATTCTTGCAGAAATACACGCGCTTAAATATCTCGGCATTCATGGATTTGTTGTTGGTGCATTGAAAGAAAATAAAGAAATTGACACTACTTTAATTGGTGAAATTGCGAAAATCACAAAAGGCAAAGAGTTAACATTTCATAGGGCTTTTGATGATATGGCAGAATGGAAAGATGGGGTTGACGTTCTTAAGTTCTTCAAATTTAAACGAGTTCTAACTTCGGGAAGAGCGGCGAATGTTGATGAGGGTTTTATCAATTTGAATGAAATAAAGGACTGTTTCGGAACAGAATTAGAATTAATGATAGGTGGTGGCGTAAACACCAAGAATGTTGACCGTATTGCGCATGAGATTGAACCTTCAGCTATTCATTTTTCAGGTTCCAATGTTATTCAAGATAAAAATTCGCTTTTTGGCGGGAGCAGAATGCAAATCGACGAGAAAAAGGTTTACGAGATTCTTACAGCTTTAAAAGGTTAAAACCTATCCAAAACATATTCAATCAATTCGTTCATGTGACTACTATAATCTTTGGAAAAATCACCTGTTGGTCGATTGGCTATTCCAAGACAAATTGTAGCACATGAATGTCCTAATGATCGCCCAAGTGCAAATAGCGCGGAACTTTCCATTTCGAAATTCACTATCGGAATATTCTGAAAAGAACTATTTTCAAGTGTTTCACGCCAATTATTTTTCAAAGGTAAACGAATGGTCCTTCCTTGTGGCCCATAAAATCCACTTGCTGTTAGGGTAATTCCTTTGTTCGTGTTCTCTCCTTCCAGTCGACTTGTTAATTCTGGATTTGCCGAAATTAGGTAAGGTTCGATCTTGTTTGGAAAAGGACAGTGTGCTGTAATTTCAGACAACATTTCATTTTCCTTATCCGTAAAATAAATGGAGTAGTAGTGGGCTACATTATCCAAACCCAGCGACATTTCCGAAATAATGTATTGATGAAGTGGAATATCCGATTGAAGAATTCCACACGTTCCAATTCGAATAATTTCTAAACTTTTTGTATCCGGATTTAGCTCTTTGGTTTCGAGATCGATGTTGGCTAAAATATCAAGTTCATTAACAACGATATCAATGTTGTCCGTACCAATACCAGATGATAAAACGGAAATCCGTTTTCCTTTGTACATTCCAGTGTGGCAAACAAACTCACGATGTTGCGAGCGATGCTCAATTGTATCAAAAAAAGAAGTAACCAATTCCACACGGTCTTGGTCACCAACTAATATGATTTTATTAGAAATATCTTTTGCATGCAAACCTAAATGGTAGACTTGCTTTTTACTGTTTAAGACTAATTCCGAGGATTTGAATGACATAATTATGGTTTTACACTACCGAAAACTTTAACTAAGATGTCTGAAATTCTCGCCATTGGATCCAATCGGATTTTATTTTCTTCTTGTTCAACCATTATGAAAAGTCCTGAGATTGCTCTTTCTGTAACGAAGGCACTCAAATTAGTAGTAACTTTTTGCCCGCCAGTTAATGTCATGGCTTGATTATATCTCGTTGACAAGGGATTCCAATATTCAGTTAATTTAACTGTAGCAATTGCCTCATCCACTTTTGGTGAAAAAGCTGCAACGAGTTGAGAAGTTGTATTGTCTTTTAAGAATTTTGTTGCAGCTCCATTTCCACCGTTTAGGATGGAAAAACCGTCAGAAACACTCATATTATTGATTGCATTCATGAAAATAGGCAATGCTTCTTTCGTAGCTTCTTCAGCTGCGCGGTTCAAAGTTGTTTCAAATTTTTCAACTTGTACTTCTAATCCCCAATTCAATGCCTTTTCTTTAACTTTTAAGGCATCTGGAGGAAATGGCAAGCGAATTGTTACATTTCCTAAGAAACCATCTGTAACGGATGTTAGATTAACCGAATTTTTTATACCAACGATCAAAGCTTCTTTCAATCCGGAAACAACTTCTCGGTTTGTTAAACTAGGAGCGGTTGCAGAAGTTGGAGCTAAAACTGTTCCAACGGCTTCATTTAAAATATCGCAGGAAACGAATGTGGTGGCAATAAGTGCCGAAAAGACAACAATTTTTTTCATTTTATTATTTTTTTCAAATATAACTAGAATGAACAAATACTATGCCTAATAAAGAAAGGAAGTACAGTTGTACTTCCTTTCTTAATAATTTTTTATTGGAAATTATCTTAAAATGTTAACCGCTCCAGTTGATGTTCTAAAATCTTCTTTTCCGTGTTTTTTATATCTAGCTTTCCAGTTATACATACCTGTTTCAACTTGACGTCCTTTGTAGGTTCCATCCCATTCACCAGTAGTATCGAATGTTTGCCAGATGACTTCGCCCCATCTGTTGTAAACTGTTAATTCGAAATTACTCAAATCCATTCCAGCTGTCGATAATTTCCAAGTTGGATTGTGCTCGTCATTATCAGGTGTAAATGTATTTGGTGCATAAAACAAAATGTCGCTTTGAACATTTAGATTTACTGTAATGGTATCCCAACATCCAAGTGGGGACGTGACGGTTAAATTAACAGGATATAGTCCTTCTACTTGAGGAAAGAAAAATTCAGGATTCTGACTTATGGAAGCAGCTGGTGTTGCACCTGTTGCTATCCATTGCCATGCCACTGCTCCAATAGATTTATCAAACATTTTTACTCTAGTTTCAAATATCGTAGTTGGATTTGAAGAAAAGCTGAACAAAGCTTTTGGTCGTTGCAAGGCTCCAATTATTCCAGGGAAATACGCATTATAAATACAACCATAAATGGAGGTAATGGTCATATCCACATCATATGATCCAGCCGTTTGAAATAGAAGTGAAGCTGTGTCGATACCATTCATTGTTAATGTGGCCCCATTGCTAAACTGATAAAATGTTGAAGCAATTTCCATATTGTTAGTTGAAGTGTTAATGAACTTAAATGTGTCAGGAGCACAGGCTTCAAAAGGATTAGGAACAACGAAGGGCTCAATTGGGGTTGGGAAAAATATTGTCAGACTAGCCGAAGTAGTAGGACTTCCACATTGCTCCGATAAAACTACGTCATAAACCGTTCCAGTGTTCAAAGGGTCAACTGTTGGATATTGATTTGTGGAAACAAGGTTTCCATTTTCATACCAAGAATAAATGTAAGGTGAAGAACCACCACTACCAACAACTCCTAACATAATAGAAGATTCAGAACAAATCATTGTGTCCGTTGATACGCTGTCAATTAATAATGGTAAAGGTTCAGAGAGAGTTGTGTTTAATGTAACAACACATCCATTAGCATCTGTAATGTTAACTTGTTGCGCTCCTACGTATAAATCGTTTGCAGTTGAAGTAGTTGAACTAGAACCACTCCATAAATAAGTATAAGGACTCGTTCCAGACGATACATTCAATGCTATAATACCGTCATTTCCAGTATAACAAGTTACATCCTGTTGATTTGAAATTATTGCAATGGTACCCGGAATTTCACTGACAATCATGGTTACAATTTCTATACAACCGTTGCTCCCCGTTATTGTACAATCGTAAGTTCCAGCAGCTAAACCAACAGCAGTTTGACTTGTTTGAGCTGCAGGGTCATTCCATAAATACGTTACATTCATAGTTGTAGGTAACATCAACGCAGTAGCAGTACCATCAGTTCCGCCAGGACAAGTAACTAATGTACTACTTCCGGAAGATGATGAAACTTCATTTGCAACTGTTACTGTTGCAGAAGTAGGACAACCATGCACATTTAAAGCATTTACAGTATATGTTCCTGTTGTAACATTGTTCACTGTTGCAGTTGTATTTGGAAGTGTTGACCAAGTATACGTGTATGGAGTATTTGCACCTGGAGTAGCTGTCATTACGCCGTTACCTCCTCCGCAAGTATCTGATATGGATGTTGCTGCAACACCTGCAACAGATCGAGTGATAAATGAAGTGTCTGAAACAGAGCCAATTGAAACACCACAAGATGTTCCAGTGAGAAAATAACCTGTTGTTCCAGCGGGAACATTTGGAATTGTCAATGTTCCACCATTGTATGGAAAGGTTTGATTAAGAGTACTCCTCCAAGTCAATCCTGAACCAGCGGTTCCCGAAGATGTCACATTCTGATAGGGAATAGTTGTAACGGTATAAGCATTAGTATTCGTTGCACTTGTTGGGGAGAATTTCTTTCCATCTTGTGTTGCTGACCAAATTGTATTATTTCTACCGGCAGTAGCAGTAGCAATATTTCCTGCTAAATTTTGTACACCTTGAATAGCTCTATCACCATTCCAAGAACATGTCGCTTTATTTCCAATGTGATATTCAATCATATTACTTCCTTCGTAAAACAAAAATGCTATGTATGAACAAGAAGAGGTGCAACTGAAAGCAGTAACTCCCTTATATAAAACAGCAAAAATCCGATTTGGTGCTGTACCAATTGTTTGGTATTGAACCGGACCAGAACCTACATTAGATGGATTCATATCTTGGTAGATCCCCATGGCGGAATTGCTTGCTCCAGCAAGTGCTGCAGAAGGAATTGTCGTTCCCGCAGGCAAAGCCCAAGGACAGTAGCCTCCAGCATTGGATAGTTTAAATGAAACTAAACCATTTGACCCAATGACACATTGTGTGTAATTTGTGCCATAATAACTAAAGGTGAATCCAATAGGCACTGCTGTACTCCAACTGTCATCTGAAAGAGACACAGAGGTGGGGGAAGGTAGATTTAGCGCTCCACCTCCGCCAACGGCTATGCAATTATTGATGCTTATAGATTGATTTTGACATACCGTTGTATCAGTTCCTAGGCAAACTGTTACTGGCGGAAGTTGAGTCAGGCCAGTAAATGTTAACAAAGTAACAAAGATTGCAAGCAGAGTAATATTCTTTGATTTCATAATTTTATTGTTGTTATATGCAAATATGACGAAATAATTTGTCTGTGGTTGTCTAACATAATAAAATAAAAAGATAATTGTTAAGAAATCTGAATACTAAATATTAGTACATTTACTGCGTCGATTTTAAAATCTAAATAAAGATGAGTATATACCAAGCACAGGTTGATGCTTTTATGGAAAAAGTAAAAGCAAAAAATGGTCATGAAACGGAATTTTTACAAGCTGTTCACGAAGTTGCAGAAGCAGTGATCCCTTTCATTGAAGATAATCCAAAATACAAAAAAGAAAATATTCTTGAAAGAATCGTTGAACCAGAAAGAACGATTATGTTCAAAGTTCCATGGATGGACGATGCAGGAAATTTTCAAGTAAATCGTGGTTACCGTATTGAGTTTAACTCTGCTATCGGACCATACAAAGGAGGTTTGCGTTTTCACCCTTCAGTAAATTTGTCAATCCTAAAGTTTTTAGGGTTTGAGCAAATCTTCAAAAATTCCTTGACTACACTACCAATGGGTGGTGGTAAAGGAGGTTCTGATTTTGATCCAAAAGGAAAGTCAGATAACGAAGTGATGAAATTCTGTCAATCATTTATGACAGAACTTTCACGACACATAGGAGCTAATACAGATGTGCCTGCTGGTGACATCGGTGTTGGTGGACGTGAAATTGGTTACATGTTCGGTCAATACAAACGTATCAGAAATGAATTCGTTGGTGTTTTGACAGGTAAAGCGAGAAACTGGGGTGGATCTTTGATTCGACCAGAAGCTACAGGCTATGGAACTGTATATTTTGCTAAAGAAATGTTGAAAACCAAAAACGACTCTTTTAAAGGGAAAGTTGTTGCAATTTCAGGTTCAGGAAATGTTGCTCAATATGCTTGTGAAAAAGCTACTGAGTTTGGAGGTAAAGTTGTTACAATGTCAGATTCTTCTGGATATATCTATGATGAAGCAGGTATAGATGCTGAAAAATTAGCATTTGTAATGGAGATTAAAAATGTAAAACGCGGTCGTATTGAAGAGTACATTGTGAAATATCCATCTGCTAAATTTGTTGAAGGTAAACGTCCTTGGGAACAAAAAGTTGATATCGCATTGCCATGTGCTACACAAAACGAATTGAACGGTGACGAAGCAAAAGCTTTGTTGGCAAACGGAGTCATTTGTGTTGCAGAAGGCGCAAATATGCCATCAACACCAGAGGCAATTGAAGCTTTCCAAAAAGCAGGAATTTTGTTTGCACCAGGAAAAGCATCTAACGCCGGTGGTGTTGCGACTTCAGGTTTGGAAATGTCTCAAAACTCTTTGCGTTTGTCTTGGACAGCTGAAGAAGTTGATGAGAAATTACATAACATTATGATTTCTATCCACGAAGCATGTGTTGCTTACGGAAAAGATGAAAATGGAAACGTAGATTACGTTAAAGGTGCGAATGTCGCAGGTTTTGTAAAAGTTGCAGACTCGATGATAGATCAAGGTTTGGTTTAATCAATCTAAAGTTAATAGTAAAACCGTTTTTCTTTGGAGAAACGGTTTTTTTTATGTCGACTTTTGAAGTCTAATTCTAATATTAAAAGTAGCTTTGTTCTCGTAAAACACGATAATGAAAATAGCTCAAGAAAGACAAATTCAATACGACAGAACAGGTTTCGACGATAATGAATTGTTGGACATATACAAACAAATTGTAATGCCAAGATTGATTGAAGAGAAAATGCTTATTCTTCTTCGTCAAGGTAAAATTTCAAAGTGGTTTTCTGGTTGGGGACAAGAAGGTGTTTCTGTCGGAACTGCTTATGCCATGGACAAAGAGGAATATATTTTACCTATGCATCGCAACCTCGGAATTTTCACGACTAGAGGTATTCCTTTACATCGATTGTTTGCTCAATTTCAAGGGAAAGCTTCAGGATTTACGAAAGGTCGTGACCGCTCTTTTCACTTTGGAACAAATGAGCACAAGATTGTTGGTATGATTTCTCACCTCGGACCTCAATTGGGTATTGCAGATGGAATCGCTTTAGCATACAAAGTTCGAAAAGAAAAGAAAGTCACTGTTGTTTTCACAGGAGATGGAGGTGCCTCGGAAGGAGATTTTCATGAGTCTTTAAATGTCGCTTCTGTTTGGGATTTACCTGTAATTTTTGCTATTGAAAATAACCAATGGGGATTATCGACACCGAGTAAAGAACAATTTCGGTGCAAACAGTTCATCGATAAAGGAATAGGATACGGAATGCACGCTGAAAAAGTAGATGGAAACAATATTTTGGACGTAATCAATACTGTTCGTCGATTAGCAGAGGATATTCGTGAAAACTCTAAACCAGTTTTATTGGAGTTTTTGACTTTTCGAATGCGAGGGCACGAAGAAGCTTCAGGAACAAAATACTACCCAGAAGGTTTGCAAGACCAATGGGAAAAGTTCGATCCCGTTACCAATTACACCTCCTTTTTAGAAGAAATTGGTGTGCTAACCGAAGAATTAAAAAACGCTATTCACAACGACTACAAAAAAGAAATTCAAAGTGCTTTTGATAAAGCGAATGCAGAACCTCAAATAATTCCGAATACAGAAGAGGAAATAGCTGATTTGTTTGCACCGGCTGATTTCAAAGTCAAAAATGGTTCTGGAACGAAACGAGAAATGCGATTTATAGATGCGATTCAAGATGGTTTGAGATCGAGTATGCGGAATTATCCAGAGTTGATTATCATGGGACAAGACGTTGCTGACTACGGTGGTGTTTTTAAAGTGACAGAAGGCTTCATGGAAGAATTTGGCAAAGAACGTGTTCGAAATACACCTATTTGTGAATCAGCAATTGTTGGAGCTGGTTTAGGCTTGTCAATTGCAGGAATGAAAGCAGTAGTCGAAATGCAATTTGCAGATTTCGTAACCTGTGGATTTAATCAAATTATAAATAATTTGGCTAAGATTCACTGGCGTTGGGGACAAAATGCAGATGTTGTTATTCGTATGCCTACAGGCGCAGGTTCTGCAGCAGGTCCGTTCCACTCGCAGAGTAATGAAGCCTGGTTTTTCCACACGCCAGGTTTGAAAGTTGTTTATCCTTCTTCGCCTTCAGAAGCAAAAGGGTTATTGATGGCTTCTATTGCGGATCCAAATCCAGTTTTATTCTTCGAGCATAAAAACTTGTACCGAAGCATTAAAGAAGATGTTTACGAAGATGACTTTACAATTGAAATTGGTAAAGCAGCAGTTAAATCAGAAGGTGAAAAATTATCAATAATTACGTATGGATTTGGAGTTCAATGGGCGCAAGACTTGTTGGAATATTATCCTGAAAATACAATCGAAATAGTAGATTTGAGAACTTTGCTTCCTTTGGATACAGAAACTATTTTTACGTCTGTTCGCAAAACTGGTCGAGCATTGATTTTACACGAAGACTGTTTGACAGGTGGAATAGGAGGGGAAATAACAGCTTTGCTAAATGAAAATTGCTTTGAAGTACTAGATGCTCCAGTAAGAAGATTGGCTTCACTTGATACGCCAGTTCCTTTCGCCGCAGATTTGGAAGCTAATTTTTTACCAAAAGATAAGTTGAAAGATGCAATCGATGGGTTGTTGCATTATTGAATAGAAATTCTAAGACATTAAAAAAGCCAGTTTCAAATTGAAGCTGGCTTTTTTATTTAATATTGGAATTAGTCTCTTATTACCGTGTAACCTAAATATTTTTTAGAATCGAAAACAAATTTTGAATCTTCAATGGATGGGTTTGTAGTAAACTTCGTTAAGTTATATGTCATAACTGTACCATCTTTTGTTTTCATAGTCGCCTTTTCTAATTCATTGTTCGTTTTAGAGATGTATAAAATTATCGTATGATATTCTGTTTTTGATGCATTTTTTGGATATAAATAAATCACGTGACATGGAACAGCACCAATATTTTCAGCTTTGTCGTAACGATTTTTAAAACCTGTTTCCCAGATTGTCATTAGTTTTTTCGGATTCATTGATTGCTCGTCATCTTCGCTCGCATCAGATTCATAGACAGATTTTTCTTCTTTAACGACGGTCCACGTTTTCATTCCATTTGAAATGATTGTATTTTCTCCATACGAAGCATAGAATTTGTTTCCTTTTACCCAACCTTTTCCAGTTTCAGACTCATTCGTTCCGGTAGAACTGTTTTTAATGTTGGCGCTAAATTCAATATAGAATGAATTCTGACTTTTCATTTTACTAGACAATTTGTCTAATATAGCTTGTGCTTTGGAATCTTGACTGAAGGCAGTGAAACTAACTAGTCCGATTAAGAATAATAAATACTTCATTATTTGGGTTTTTAAATGGGTAAATGCATAAACTATGCCAAACTTAATTTTTTAGAAATGGTTTAATATTTCGTTCAAAATGGCTAAGTCAATATCATGACCTCCTACAAATTGAACATTTTCATAACCTAATCCTGTTTGCAAATCTAGTACTTCTTTTTGATTCTCCGGGTTGAAGTATTCGTCTTGTCGACCTAAAACGAAATATTTTTTCCCAAAGAATTGTTTTCTCTCGACTTGACTAATATCAGGTGGGAAAACACTACCCCAAAGAATCAATCCACTTGTGTTAAAAGTGTTTTGATAACAAAATCTAGAGGCTGTTGCGCCTCCTTGAGAAAAACCAAGAAGTACGATAGATGTGTATTTTTTGGAATAGTCTTTAAATATTTGCTCCAAATAATTTTGATTGTCTGCGATATCTGACTCACGTTCTTCTCTTGTCATCCATGAACTACCCACTCGGCCAGCACTCCCTTTCAGATAAAAACGATTTAAACCTTCTGGAATTAAAACATCAAAATCTGGATGAATATTTTCAAACTTTTTTGAAAAATGAGTGCTTAGTTGGCCGTAGCCATGCAGTGCGATTAAAAGTTTACTGTTCTTCTTCACCTCAGATTTCAACAAGACTAAACGTGCTGTTTTTTTAACGCTGACATGTATCTTTTCTTCTAACATTGGAAACTGTTTCGCTCCGAAAATAGTTATATTTACGACGTGAAAAGCTTTGTGTCCATACTTTTTGTCTCTTTCCTTGTGTGGAACTACATTGGGTTTTTTACTTATTTTCATTTTGAAAAGCAAGCGGCTCAGAAAAGCTTTAAGCATAAGTTGAAACTAGCGTTTCCCAAAGATGAATTGAAAACTTTTCAGTTTAGTCCAGAGGAATCGAGTAAATTGATTTGGCACAAAACGAATGAATTTCAGTTTAAGGAAAAGATGTATGATATTGTATACGCTGATACTCTGGATGATGGAAGCTTTGTTTTTACTTGTATTTCCGATAGTCAAGAAACAATTCTATTTGAACAATTGTCTAAATTTGTAGCCCAAGATTTAAATTCAGACACGCATCAGCCTATTAAAACATGGAAGGTGAATTTTGAAAAACCGTATGAAATCATAGAACTGGAAATGTTAAAATTTCATTTCTCAGATATTATCGAGGAACTAAATTTTTCTAATAATTATTTTTTCTCACTCCAAGCAGGTGAATTGTCGCTTGAAACACCTCCTCCAAACCCAATTTCTATTTAAAAACCCAATCAAAACTCTAAACAAAGAGTGTTTTGAGAACGAATAGAATTATTATCAAAAAAATAGATAAATGAAAAATAGTGTATTGGGGCTTTTTTGTCTCATGACGAGCTTGTGTATGGCTCAAACCTTGAAAATTTACGATAAATCAAATCTACAATATTTAGAAAAAGCGCAGATATTCAATAATTCGCTTCCAGATTCTATTTATGTTACTGATGCGAATGGTGTGGTGGACATTTCAAAAATAGAGCAGAAAGGGCAAATAACACTGCAGCACACTTATTACTTATCGCAAACGGTTTCATTTGATCAACTTAAGGAAATGAGTTTTTCTGTTGGGATGATCGAAAAAATGAACGATTTGGACGAGGTGGTGGTTTCGGCAAGTCGATTCGAGGAAAAGAAAAAAGATGTTGTTCAGAAAATTCAAGTAGTTCGATCATCGGATTTGAAGCAGATGAATCAAACGTCGACTGCCGATATGTTGGCTCAGACGGGGAATGTTTTGGTTCAAAAAAGTCAACAAGGTGGTGGGTCGCCCATTATCAGAGGATTTGAAACAAATAGAGTTCTCTTGGTTGTGGATGGTGTTCGAATGAACAACGCCATTTATCGTGGTGGGCACTTGCAAAATGTAATGACGATTGATAATTCCGTTTTGGACAGAGTAGAGATTGCGTTCGGGCCAAGTGCTGTTGTTTATGGTTCTGACGCAATGGGAGGTGTAATGCATTTTTACACAAAAGATCCAACATTATCGACAACGGAAGTTCCTTTGGAAAAAGCGAATGCTTATGGTCGTTATTTTTCTGCATCAAATGGTTATGCTGTGCATGGAGATTTATCCATTGCGAATAGAAAATTTGGTTCTTTGACCGCTTTTACGGTTTCTAAATTTGGTGATTTGCGCCAAGGAGCCAAACGTTCCAGTAAGTATCCGGATTTTGGCAAACGGCCATGGTACGTTGACAGAATAAATGGGGTAGATAGCATGCTTCAAAACAAAGATCAGAATGTACAAGTGGGTTCTGGCTACGAACAATTGGATTTGCTTCAGAAGTTCTTATACCAATCTTCTAAAGATGTAAAACATACATTGAATTTTCAGTATAGTACAACGAATGACGTTCCGCGTTATGATCGTTTGACACAGGAAAGTGGTGCCAATCCGAAGTTTGCTGAGTGGTATTATGGCCCGCAACGTCGTTTGTTTTTGAGTTATAAATTGGATTTAACGAAAAGGATGAAGATTTACGACAACGCAAGAATGATTGTTGGTTACCAGAATATTGAAGAAAGTAGAATGGATCGACGATTTAAAAAAGACATTTTGAATCATCGAATTGAAAAATTAAATATTCTCTCTGGAAACATCGATTTTGAAAAACAGATTGGACGCAGCGAAATCCGATACGGTATTGAAGGATACACGAATCTTGTAAATTCAACGGCATTTGCTGAAGATATTGTTCATGACACACGACTACCGCTTGACACACGTTATCCAGATGGGGGGTCGCAAATGACAGGCTTGGCGGCATACGCAACAAATACAATTGAGTTAGGGAAAACAAAAGGCAGATGGATTGTAAATAGTGGTCTGCGTTTTTCTTTTGTTGATTTAACAGCGAAATTTAACGATCAATCGTTTTTTCCTTTTCCTTTTTCAACCATAGAACAACAAAACTCAAATTTGACAGGTAACATGGGGTTAATATTCAATCCAGGCAAAGGATTTAGAGTTACAGGCAATTTCTCAACTGGATTTAGAGCACCGAATGTTGATGATTTATCCAAAGTTTTTGAATCAGTACAAGGCACAGTTATTGTTCCTAACCCTAAATTGAAAGCGGAATACTCCTACAATGGTGAGTTAGGAATTTCAAAAACTTTTAAGGATAGAGTAACGCTTTCATTACTTGGGTATTACACGCAATTGAACAATTTGATTTATACCCAAAAAAGTCAATTTAATGGTCAAGATTCTATCTTATACGGTGGGCAATTGAGTCAAGTAATTTCGCCTACAAATACTGGAAGCGCCTATATTTATGGATTAGAGGGTGGTTTATCTGGAAATTTAACTTCTTTCTTATCTGTTTTTGGAACGTTGAATTATACGTATGGCAGAATAAATACGGATTCAACAGATTATCCCATGGATCACATTGCTCCCTTGTTTGGTCGGATTGGATTTACCTATACTCAGAAAAGGTTTAAAGCAGAAGTATTTTCAAATTTCGCAGGAGCAAAGTTGTTGAAAGATTACAATTTAATCGGTGAAGATAATTTCGCTTATGCTACGCCAGATGGAATGCCAGCGTGGTACACATTGAATCTTCGAGTGAATTATCAGTTTCACAAGCAATTGGGTTTACAAGTGGCTTGTGAGAATATTTTGGATATAAACTATAGAACGTTTGCTTCCAATATTTCATCTCCTGGTCGCAATTTTCTTATTACGCTGAGATTCAATTATTAAAAAAGTTAGAACATGAGATTTAAGAATCGGGGTGATTAATTTCATCTCGATTTTTTTGTTTCAATTTTAAACCAAAGCCACTTTGTAAATGTCTTTTAAGACATCTATAGTAAAATCAATTTCTTTCTTCGTTGTGTATCGAGAAAAAGAGAAACGAGCGTTTGGTTTATCAGATGGCGCGTTAATTCCTGACAATACATGCGAACCTTGAACGGCACCAGAAGAACAAGCGCTTCCACCACTACAAGCTATTCCTTTTAAATCTAGAGTAAACAAAAGTAATCCTGATTTTTCAGTTTTTGGCAAACAAACATTTAAAATGGTATACAAGCTTTTATTTGGATCAATTTCTCCGTGAAATGCAACGTTAGGGATTGCTTTTTTAAGTTTTTCAATCATGTAAGATTTTAACTCTTGAACCTGTGTCTGGTGTCCTGCAACATCTTCGTAAGCCAAGTCAAAAGCTTTAGAAAGTCCAACAATTCCAATTGTGTTTTCAGTTCCACCGCGCAGACCTCTTTCTTGAGATCCACCGTGAATTATGGAGTGAATTTTTACATTTTTATTGATGTAAAGAAAACCAACTCCTTTTGGTCCGTGAAATTTATGTGCAGCGCAAGTGATGAAATCTATATCAAGTTCTTTTAAGTCAAAGGCATAATGTCCCATTGTTTGAACCGTGTCTGAGTGGAAAAAGGCACCGTTTTCTCGGCAAATACGAGACACTTCTTTTATCGGTAATAGTGTAGCTATTTCGTTGTTGGCGTGCATCAATGAAACCAATGTTGGAATTCCATCTGAAAGAATATTTTTCAAATCATTCAAATCAACATTGCCTTTTTCGTCAATTTTCAAATAAACGACTTCTACATTTTTAGAATTTGCAGCAGCAGTCGCAGTATGGCCCACGGCATGATGTTCAATAGTAGACGTCACAATTCGTTTAACACCAAGCGAATCAATGGATTCTTGAATGGCCATATTATCTGCTTCAGTTCCACCAGAGGTAAAAATGATTTCGCTCGGTTGGCAATTAAGGTATTTCGCAATATTGCGACGAGCGGTTTCCAAATGCGCTTTTACTTGTCTACCAAAAAAGTGAGTAGAGGATGGGTTTCCAAAACCTTCTTTTAGAATTGGAATCATTGCTTCTACAACTTCAGGAGCAACCGGAGTAGTGGCTGCATTATCAAGATAAACGACCATGAAAATTATTTTTTTTACAAAGATAGTGAAAAGGGTAGATTTCATTAACCTCTCCAGAGGATTTGCCTAAAATCTTCTTGATCGATAGGTATTTTTTCATTATCTTAATTTTATTGAAGCACAAGTAAGCCACAGAATAGTTCAAAAATAGTATATTCGCAAGCAAAAAATACTTCTATGCGCTTAACAATCTCATTACTTCTTTTGTCTATTCTGAGTTCATGTTCTCTTTCTAAAAACATCCCTAATACATACACTAGAAAAGACGAACCTGTAAAATTTCAAATCATTGATTTAAAAGATTTATTTGAAGGACAGAATTTATATGGACAAATATTGATTTACGATGAAAGCAGTAATCAATATACAAGTAGTGATTTTGAAGTAGCGAAAACTAAATTTATTCCGGCTTCTACTTTTAAAATTCCTAATACTTTAGTTGGGCTCGAATCAGGGGTAGTGGATGAAAATCACATTTTCAAATACGATGGAAAGGGTAGAGGAATAGATGCATGGGAAAAGGATTTGAATTTACGTGAAGCTTTTCAAACTTCATGTGTTCCTTGTTATCAAGAGTTAGCAAGAAAAGTTGGTGCAGAACAAATGCGAACGATTTTGGATAGTATCAAATATCCGGGAATGATTTTTGATAATTCAACTTTGGATAATTTTTGGCTGACTGGTGAATCAACTATTTCACCATTAGAACAGGTGGATTTTCTGAGACGATTAGCAACGAAACAATTTCCATTGAAAGAAGGGACATTCCAAGCCATGAAGAAAGTGATGGTTGCTGATACAACTGCATATGGAATTATGTACGCCAAAACAGGACTTGGAGAAAGTGAAGGGAAGGACTTAGGTTGGTATGTTGGATATATTCAAAAGCCAAAAAATAGGATTTACTTTGCTACGCTTATACGTCCAATTGCGGACTATGACGGAGGCGTATTCATGGCAGAAAGAAAAACGCTTACGTATAACGTATTGCGAACTTTAGGCTTTTGGTAGACTTATTTCAATATCCCTAAAGCGAATTCTAGATTTAATTTGGATTTTAAGTTTTCAGCCAAAGCATCAATTAGTTTGGTTTGAGCATCGATGTAACTAGTTTCTCTATAATTAACGAGAAACAAGGAGCTTTCACCGTTGTTAAATAACGTTTGTTCGCCAAATACCAACTTTTGATAATCCTCCACGGTACGGTTAAAAATAAGTATTTGATTGTAAGTGGTTTTCCAGCTATTTATTGCCATATTAGCCTTGTATTCAACAAGTTCAGTTTTAAAACTTAGATCGTTTTGCATTTCTTTTAGCTGTACATCGGTCAATTTCAATTCTCCTCGAGCCTTGCGAATAAATATGGGGAAAGCAAGTGATGCTCCCCAATTGTAATTATTGATTGAATAATCTGTAAACGGATTTCCAGCTATTGGTTCGCTTAAAGCATTGTAATTTAAATCTAATTTCGGTTTAAGATTTTCTTTGTTCAATCTGTATTCAACACGTTTAAAATCTATTTTGTATTGATTGCTCATAATTTCAGGATGTTGAGTTTTCAAACTATCAATTTGTTGAGCATAATTGTTATCAAAAGGGGAAGGAATCATCGCCAAGCGAGAAGGAGGAACTGAATTTGTATTCAATTCTAAAGGGATATAATTTTCTGCCCATAAATAAACAGAAAGCAATTCACGGCTATTTTGTAACTCAAGAAGTGCCTGCTCCACTTGAAAATCTCTGGTTTGAATTTGAATTCCAGATTCTAAGGTATCAAATGCTGGTTTGTCTCCGAATATGACACTTTGCAGAATTGCATCGTAACGCGTTTCTGCTAATTCTAATGCCTCTTGATAAACAATCAGCTTGTTATACGATTTGAACCAGTCATAATAGGCTTTTCCAGCTTCGTATATTAGTTCATTTATAATTCTTCTTTGTTCAACGACAGTGCTTTGATTGTATATTTTTGCTTGTTTCAAATCTGCTCGACGCTGATCAATAAATAACCCTTTTCCTAGGGGAACAGAGATACCTGCATACCAAAGTCCGTCATCTGGTGTGTAATTCTGAGGATTTAATCGATTTCCTTCGGTATTTTGATAGCCGCTTTGGAGTTGAATTCCAAACCACGTGGGTATTTGAAGATTAGCATCAAGTACGCTATAATTTTTAGAACCATTGAAATATTTTTGTGAAGCATCGCCTTGTAATATCGGATCAAATCCGCCTTTAGATTTTAAAAGATAAGCTTTCCCTTTCTCGATTTGTAAGTCTGCTTGTTTCGCAATAGGATGATGGGTACGAACAATTTCCATAAAATTCTCGAACGACAAAATTTCTGAAGTTTCAGTTTGTGCAATTGTTCCTATAAGTGGAATAATCAGGAATGAAAGAAATAAAAGTTTTTTCATTTTTTATCTTTTGTCACTTTAGATCTTCCCATTGAATTTCCTTTATAATAGTTTGGGGGGAAACCATTAATTTTTCGCCAAATTTCGTAGTATATTGGGACGTCATCGAGTAACATCATTCCTTGTATGCCTCCACCAGGACGGAGTTGTTTAGGCCATTCAGGCATTCTGTCTTTTGGTTTTATTAAGATTCTGAATTTGCTGTTTTCACTTATATAGTTATCAATTGCATAAACTTCACCCATATAAGTACCATAGCTTGCATTTGGCCAACCCGAGAATATGATAGCGGGCCAACCATCGAATTGAAGCATCACCTCATTGCCCTTTTTGACAAGTGGGAGGTCGATAGGATTTATATACATTTCAACCATCAGATCATATTTTGCTGGCATGATAGTAACTAGAGCATCACCTTCCTTAATCGTTTCTCCAATTCCAATTATCATAGACTTCGTAATGTAACCGTCTTGTGGGGCAGTTATATAATAGCTACCAAGTCGGTATTTATAATTGGCATATTGATTCTTTAACTTCGTAACTGTCGCTTCCGCATCAAATTTATCTGAATACGCAGAGGACCTATCTGAATTGGCTTTTGCAACACTGTTCTGATAGTCCATGCGAACAGAAGAATACTCAACTTGAGCATTTATCATATCATTCTTACTTCCCATCCATTTATTTAAAGCTTCCACTTCGTAAGCTTGTGCTTGTTGTAATTTCAAGTTTCTTGCTTCATAATCGGTAAGAGATTTTAAACCTTGCTTATATAGCTCTTCCATACGTTTGAACTGCTCTTTGGCGATTTTTGTATTTACCAATGCCGCCTGATGAACATTACTGTCTATTTCAGTTTTTAATTTGGCTTGTTTGAATTTGAGAGTTGCTTGTTGCAACTTCAGTCCAAGCTGCTCATTCAAGGCGCCAATTTGACTGTCCAATGCCCTGATTTTTTCATTGTAAGCACCAACAGATTGCTCTTTCAAGACTCTTTGATTATTGGTCCTACTTAATAATTCTGGATCAAAATATTCGTCTTTAATTTCCGAAATTTTCAATAATGTATCTCCCTTTTTAACCAAATCGCCTTCTTTGACAAACCACTTTTCAATTCTTCCGCCAATAATTGAATTGAGAGTTTGTGGACGTTGATCAAAGCTTTTTGTATTCACATTTCCAACGGAACGGATATTCTGAGTCCATGGAAGAAAAAGAATAACCAATGTGATGATTAGTGTTGTAAGGATAACTCGAGACAACACTTTTTTGCTGACTTTATTTTCCACTCGGGTAAATGTCGGGAAACTCGATTTATCGAACTGTTCGTTAATGCTATTTTCAGAAATGTTTAACATTCTCTATTTTTTTAGTTTAAATATTCTTTCATTGCTTCATAATTTCCTATGCGATCAAGTTTTCCACTTGATAAAAATGCAATTTTATCCATTTTCATAGCAATGGTGGAATCTTTGGATACCAAAACAAAAGTCCACTCATTTGACCTATCAGTTAGAAAGCTAATGATTCTCTCTTTTTCTTTAGGAGACAAAAATGTAAACATGTCCTTTATGATTAATAATTTAGGCTTATCAGCTATACTTCTGGCTAACAAAAACTTATTTACAACACTTTTTGAGAACAGTTGCCCCTGTGGAAATATTTTTGTTTCATAGCCATTTGGAAGTTCTTGTATTATTTTTTCTAATCCTAAGTTTTTAACAGCCCATTGTACATTTTCAAAAGTCGCTCTTTCTCGGCCCATAGAAATGTTCTCAAGTATGGTTCCCTCGAAAAGTAATTCACTCGTCAAGCATTCACCCATAATATTTCTTAGATCCGTTAAGTTTAGATTTAATTGAGGGAAATCATTATAACCGATGTATCCGCTTGATGGAGAATATGTGCCTGCAATTAATGCGATTAATGTAGCTTTCCCAGAATCATTGTCACCTGAAATCATTAATCTTTCACCTTTCTCAATCCTTAAGCTAAATTCGTTTAAAATTAATTTATTTTGACCAGGGTAGTGGAAGATAACTTTATCAAATTCTACTTTTAATCCTCCGTCTGTAGATTCTTTCGAGAGGCAAACCCCCGTTTGCTCATCTAATTCTAAATCAGTTACTTGTCCAATTTTTTCTAAAGACGTAAGCACGTCATATAGAACTTCAAGACTTAATATTAGTTTTTCGACTGAGCCTAAAATTAAAAGTATGATGATTTCTGCGGCAACGAATTGTCCAATGTTCATTTGTTGTTCCATGACCAAAACCCCTCCAATTAACAATAATCCGGCAGCAACGAGGACTTTAAACCCAACCATTAACATGTATTGCTGAACTAATATTTTAAAGTGACTTTCACGGGCAGATATGTATTTACTGGTTTCTTTTTCTGTTTTTTCTAGAGCAAGATTGGTAGTGCCTGCCATTTTGAATGTAACATTTGTTCTGGCTAATTCTTGCAACCAATGTGCAAGATTGTATTTGTATTTAGATTCTTCCAAACTTGTTTTTAGCCCCATTTTACCTGTGAGCTTAAAAATGGTGTAGATTAAAATGACAAGGATAAAAGAAAATACGATAAAAAATGGATGATACAATGAAAGTAGAATAAGTCCAAAAATGACTTGTATACTTGCTGTAGAGAAGTCTATCAATATTTTAGATAAACCTTTTTGCACCGACATAACGTCGAAAAAACGATTCATTAATTCTGGCGCATAGTATTTGTATAAAGATTCTAATCGAATTTTGGGAATTCGGTATGTAAATTCAAATGCTGCTCTTACGAATATTTTTTGCTGGAGATGCTCGGTAATTTTCAATTGACTGATTTGTAGAATACCGGAAATAATAATTCCAGTAATTACAAAAACGACAAGTACGATCCACGATGTGCTGATTTGCCCTCCTTGAATCAAATTTATTATGGCTTGAATTCCGACCGGAAGCGATAAGTTTACTAATCCATTGACTATGGAATAAATGTAAACATTTTTGATTTCTCGTGCATCAGGTTTGAGCAGCATCCAAAATCTCTTGACAGGTGATAAGGTTCTAGTTTTATTCGACATTTATTTTTGAGTTAATGTTTTAAAAACGATATCCAGATAAAATTCAGAAATGGCATCTTCGCCTTCAATTTTATTTGTTAATCGAGGCAAGTGTCTTGCAAAAAACCGTTGATGATGGGTGCCTTCAATTACAGTTGAGACCATAATATGTGGATATTTGTATGTAGGTTTTATCTCTAAAATAATATCACAAACCAATTGAACGACTTTTTTATATGGTATGAAATAACCGTATGAGTTATCAATATCTACATTTTTATTCAAATAAATTTTTGAAGAATCTGTATTGATGATTCTGATTAATTTAACACCGTCAACATAAGAAAGTTCAGTGTTCACTTTAATTTCCTTAGTGAGGATTTTAATAGCATTATTTAAACGCGTTTCAGGAGAATTTATATTTAGTGTGCAGAGTAACAGTTGGTGATCCATCCAAAACCAATACCAAGAGGTAAGATAAACTAATATTTGATGTTTACTTTCAAAATATCTATAAACTGAAGCCTCTGTTGAACCTATTTGAGTAGCGAGTTTCTTGAAAGTAAATTGTTCGAATCCAAGTTTGTCAATCAAATTAATACTTCCGGACACTATTTTTTTGCCTAACTCGCTCGTTTCAGGATTCTTAATGTACGTGTTCTTAGCAACATTAATTGAAATTTGTGATGACATTTTATTGGTTTTAATCGCAAATATAATAGTATTACTATCATTTTTGTAAGTAATTGTATATTTTTAACAATATAGGACGTTGATTTCAATAGTGAATGCAATCATCAAAAGTGCCGCCGCTTTTTGGACTTACAATAAATATATGGTTTGCTGGGTTTCCGCATAATTCACAGTTCCCATTACTCCGTGTTTCGATTTCTTTTTTCATAATGTGAGGCAAAAGTAGTGGATTATTTGGATTGATAAAAGGATTAATCAAGGCGGACTTTATCTAAAAGAATCGAGGGATTAGTATGACAAGTCTCTGAATTTAGGACATAAAAAAAAGGTCCATTCTTGATAATGAACCTTTTGGGTGGAAGACCGGGCTCGAACCGGCGACCCTCGGTACCACAAACCGATGCTCTAACCAACTGAGCTACAACCACCATATTTCAGCGGGTGCAAAGATATATAAATTCTGTTTGTATTTTCGAATCTGATAAAAAAAACTTAAATTTATTCTGTAAATAATATCGCAATGCTTCAAAAAGAGCAAGTTATACAGCAGTTCGAAAAACGAGTTTTTGATGAGTCTTATCATCGAATATTTAGATGTTTAAATTTAATTAGCGATGAACAATTATGGAGGCAAGTTAACCCGGAAATTCCGGCTATTGGAAGTCTAATTCTTCATTTATGCGGAAATGCGCGACAATGGATATTGTCGGGCATAGGAGGCAAGCCTGACAACCGAGCTAGAGACTTGGAATTTCTTATTCACACGAATATCAAAAAAACTGAATTAGTATTTCTTATGGAAAATCTTAGGGTAAATTTGAATCAAGTTTTAGTCGAAATGCCCGGACATAAACTAGATGAAATTTATACGATACAAGGGTTTCAAGAATCGGGTTTTTCAGTTATTATCCATGTAATTGAACATTTTTCATATCATACAGGTCAAATATCAACCTTGACCAAACTATTTACAAGTAAAGATTTAGGGTATTATGATCAGTCGAATTTTAATAAATTAGGCGGTGAAAATAAATGAACATGCTAATGCCAATAAAACGTTTAAATTTCTCTGAAAAAGCCATATTTTCTAGTTAAATTTGTTGAAAACCTTAATATATGCTAAAAATAGGTGTAATTGGTGCCGGCCACCTTGGAAAAATTCACATCAAACTCATATTGGAACTAACAGATAAATTCGAGTTAGTTGGGTTTTTTGATACAAATAACGAGAATGCTGAAAAAGTTGCTAAAGATTTTGTGATAAAAAGATTCATGGCTCTGGAAGATTTAATTAATTCTGTAGATTGTCTCGACATTGTTACTCCTACGCTTTCGCATTACGATTGTGCATCCAAGGCTATACGTTCTTCAAAACATGTATTTATAGAAAAGCCGGTAGCAGAAACAGTTGAGGAGGCTCGCTCGCTGTTGAGTTTATCACATGAAGCTGGTGTTAAGGTGCAAGTTGGACATGTAGAGCGTTTTAATCCTGCATTTATAGAAGCGAAGAAGTTTTTAGATCAGCCTATGTTTATTGAAACCCATCGTTTGGCGCAATTTAATCCGAGAGGTACGGATATTCCTGTAGTTCTTGATTTAATGATACATGATTTGGACGTTATTTTGTCAGTGGTACAATCTAATGTTAAAAATATTTCAGCTTCTGGAGTTTCTGTTGTGAGTGATACGCCAGACATTACTAATGCAAGAATTGAATTTGATAATGGTTGTGTTGCCAATTTGACTGCAAGCAGAATTTCTATGAAAAATATGCGGAAATCACGATTTTTCCAAAAAGACGCGTACATAAGTGTGGATTTTTTGACCAAAGAAACGGAAGTTGTTCGCATGCAAGATGTTGACGGAGAGCCAGACCCATTTGATGTTGTTTTTGAATTGGGCGAAGGAAAACCAACTAAAAAGATATTATTTGACAAACCAGAGATAACTGAAGTTAACGCTATCAAAGAGGAGTTACTTGATTTTTATAGGGCTATAACTACAGATGAAGAACCAATAGTTTCTTTGGACTCAGGATATCGAGCGTTGCAAGTGGCTCATCAGATTCTCGATAAAATTGAACAAACAAAAAGTATTCAAGATTAACAATATTACAGATTTAAATACGTTTAAGAACCTATGAAAATTGTTATTCTTTTTTTTAGTTTATTTCTTTTCTTTTCTAGTTGCGTAAAACGTATATCAGACCCATCATGGATAGAAATAAACGAATGGGAATTGTTGGCCAATCCTAATTTGGGCTCATTGGAAGGTGCTTTGTCTCATGATTTCTCAGATGCTTGGGTTTATGCAGGCGGTCAGTTGGTTGGTGTTTTCGAATTACCAATTAAATTACCCCTGTTAAAAGAAGGAATCACTGTTTTTACAATTTTGCCAACCATTATCAGGAACGGTATTGCAGCTACTAAGAAAGCTTATCCTTTTGTACAACCATATGAAGTTACGGTTACTCTTATCAAAAACAAGACTGTTATCATAAATCCTGTCACGAAACACAACGATAATGTAAAATTTTGGATTGAAGATTTCGAAGAGTCAACAATTAAATTTGAACCAGATTTAGGGACCTCTCTAGCATCCTTGGTCCAGGCAAACGATCCCTCTATTCTTAAATATGGCAATTATTATGGACACATTGCTTTGAATTCGATTGATTCAATTTATGCAGGTTATTCACTAGAGACACAAGGTTTAGACTTGCCTCAAAAAGGCGCAGAGGTTTATCTTGAGGTCGATTATCATTCAACCAATTCTTTAATTACAGGATTAATTGAGCATTCGCCAACGACAGTTAAATATCATCCCAACATTCAAATAAATGGACAAGACGCGGGTAGCGTTGTTTGGAAGAAAATATATATCGATTTAAAAGATATTGTAAGTGGAACGCCTTCCTCTGAATACTATAAGGTTTCGTTTATTGCACAGCTAAACGCAGGTGGTATATCCAGAGATGTAATAATTGACAATATAAAAGTACTTCATCGTTAATGCAAAAGAAAACCCTTACTTTTTTATTTATTCTTCTCGATTTACTTACAGCTTCTTTAGCTTGGGGAGTTTTCTATTATTTGCGTAAAATATTCATAGAGAAAACAGATTTTCAATCTAATCCAACTTTTTTTGCAGGTATTCTTGTTATTCCATTGATTTGGTTTCTTATTTATTTCATGCAAGGAACTTATCACGATGTTCGACACTTACATCGATTAAAGGTACTTGGCTTGACCTTTTTCGGTAGTTTGATTGGTACTTTTGTATTGTTTTTCGGACTTTTACTGGATGATGAAATTGTCGGGTATCAAGAATATTACAAGTCCTTGGTGATTTTATTTCTACTTTATTTCATTAGTACAACTACCGTTAGAATGATGTTGACAAGTTGGGTAGTTGCTCAAATTCACAATAGAAAAAGTGGTTTTCGTACTTTGTTAATTGGTGGAAGCGAAAAAGCGGTCTCCATTTACAATGAAGTTCAACAATTAGAAAAAGGAATAGGGAATGAGTTTATTGGTTTCGTTAATTTAAATGGAATTGACAAATTACTTGAGAACGAATTACCTTATCTTGGACATGCCGATGACTTGGAATCAATAATGGAAAATTGTGATCCTGAAGAAGTCATAATTGCGCTAGAAAGCACAGAACATGAAAGATTGAGAAGTATTATTTCCCGTATTGATTCCAAAGGGAATGTTTCAATTAAAATATTGTCAGATATGTATGATATACTTTCTGGATCTGTTAAAATGACCAATATTTACGGTGCTTTGTTGATGGAAGTTAATACCGACACAATGCCCATTTGGCAAACACTTACGAAGCGTTTATTGGATTTCATATTGTCTTTAATTGCTGTTGTTGTTTTATTACCAGTCTATTTAACGCTTGCAATTTTAGTGAAATTAAATTCAAAGGGACCAATATTGTTTTTTCAAGATAGAGTGGGTGTAAATGGTAAAATATTTAAAATCATCAAGTTTCGCACTATGTATCTTGATTCTGAAAAGGACGGTCCACAGCTTTCTTCAGGAAATGATCCAAGAATTACACCGATTGGCCGTTTTTTAAGAAAAGTTCGCTTAGACGAAATACCACAATTTTTCAATGTACTCTTTGGCGAAATGTCACTGGTTGGTCCTCGACCGGAAAGACAATTTTTTATCGATCAGATTTCAGCCATCGAACCTCAGTTTCGTCAACTTACAAAAGTACGACCTGGTATTACTTCTTGGGGACAGGTAAAGTTTGGTTATGCTGAAAATGTAGATCAGATGTTACAAAGAATGAAGTTCGATTTATTATATCTAAAAAATAGATCCTTAGCCCTAGATTTTAAAATAATGCTCTATACGGTTCGTATCGTTCTCAAAGGAACGGGAAAATAAGTTATTTTATTTTTAGACGAAACGCTTCTTTGTTTTCGAGATAACCAATTAATTCATCTCCAACGGTTACCGGTCCGACACCAGCAGGAGTACCTGTATAAATCAAATCACCGACTTTTAAAGTGTGAAACTGCGACAAATAAGATATGATCTTGTCAATTGAAAAAAGCATATCTGAAGAACTTCCTTTTTGAACAGTTTCACCGTTTTTATTTAAATGAAATTGTATTTTTTTTAAATCCAAGTCAGTTTTCTTAAGCCATAAATTACCTATTGGAGCACTGTTTTCCCATGATTTTGCAATTTCCCATGGCAAACCTTTTTGTTTACATTCTTGCTGAAGATCTCTCGCTGTAAAATCAATTCCGAGTCCTATTTCTCCATAATATTTGTGGGCAAAATTTTCTGCTATGTTTTTACCTACTCGATCTATTCTCACGACGATTTCACATTCATAATGCAAATCGTTGGTAAACTTAGGTATGTAGAATTCACTTTCTTTTAACAGCGCAGTATCAGGTTTCATGAAGAAAATAGGAGAGGAGGGAACCTCTGATTTCATTTCTTTGACATGGTCACTGTAATTACGGCCAATACAGAAGATTTTCATTATTTAAATTTATTTTTAAGTTGATTTAATTTATCCTCCATGCTAAAAGGGTTTTCGTTTTTATTTTTAGTCGTTTTTATAGCGGAGACTTGATTTTTTATGGCGTCAACTTCGTGTTTCAGGCATTGTTTAGTGTGTAATGGAAAATCAGCATTCAACATCCATCCGTAATATCCTGGTTCTGATTTCATTATTTCTCTAACCGTTTTACCTCTGTTTTTTCCAAAGTTGTAAACCACTTCATCGCTATCGTTTCTGGCCAATCGACCGGCAAAGTCGACACGTGAAAAGTCATGAGCCAGTGTAAAGTCAGCAAGGAAGTCAACATCGGTTTTTAATTCGGTATATTTTTCTAATTGAGCGTTTAGGATTTCCCATGTTGCAGTAGCATCTGCTAATGCAGAATGTGCATTAACCAATTCTTCTTGGCAGTAGAATTTATATGCTGCTGACAAAGTTCTTTGCTCCATTTTATGGAAGATATTTTGAACATCAATAAATTTCGCGGATGTAATATCGAAACTGCTATCAACACGCAGCATTTCTTCAACAAGAACTGGCACATCAAAACGGTTTGAATTATAACCTCCAAAATCACAGCCTTCAATAAAAAGTTTGATTTCTGATGCTAAATCACCAAAAATAGGTTCATTTTCAAGGTCTTCATTACGAATTCCATGAATTGCCATATTTTCCTCTGTCATTTTAAGACCAGGATTTACTCTTTTTTCATAGGTTTCTTGTTTACCGTCAGGATGAATTTTTAAGATAGCAATCTCAATTATTTTATCTTGGGTTATATTGATTCCTGTTGTTTCCAAATCGAAAATTGCGATTGGGCGTTGTAGATGGATTTTCATTTAAAAACTTTTTTCAAAGTTAAAATATTTTCAGGAGGAAAACGACAAAAAAAAGTCCAATCAGTTAGGATTGGACTTTTAATTAATTGTTTTAAAGTTTATTCAGTAATCACTTTAGCATATTGATAAACTAGGTATTTTACTCGATTTCTTGCATCTTTTTGATAAGCTAGACCGACAACAACGCATCCTTTTAACGTAACCGCTATTTTGTCACTTACCTGAGTGTTCTCTTGATGGGGCAGCATTGTACTTCACATCAAAAAGCGTTTGCTATAAAGTTCTATTCACATCGAATTGCTCCAAATAGTCTGCAACACGCTTAACGAACATTCCACCTAACGCTCCATCAACAACTCTATGATCATAAGAGTGAGATAAGAACATTTTATGACGAATACCAATGAAATCACCCTCGGGTGTTTCAATAACTGCTGGCACTTTTCGTATAGCGCCTAGTGCTAAAATTGCTACTTGTGGCTGATTAATTATAGGCGTCCCCATAACGTTTCCAAATGTTCCAACATTCGTAACAGTATAAGTCCCACCTTGTATATCTTCCGGCTTTAATTTATTGTCTCTTGCGCTGCGTGCCAACGCATTAACGGCTTTCGCAATTCCAACTAAATTTAATTGGTCAGCTGATTTGATAACAGGAACAATTAAATTCCCTGAAGGCAAAGCGGTAGCCATTCCAAGATTAATATTTTTTCGTTTGATAATTTTATTTCCACTTACAGCAATGTTTACACCTGGAAAATCTTTGATTGCCTTAACAACCGCTTCCATAAATATAGGTGTGTATGTAAGGTTTTCGCCTTCGCGTTTTTCGAAATCTTTTTTCGTTTTGTTTCTCCAATTAACAATGTTCGTTACATCAGCTTCTACATAAGAAGTAACGTGAGGAGAAACATGAACAGACATGAGCATATGATCTGCGATAATTTTTCGCATTCTGTCCATTTCAATTATTTCATCACCTGGCATTGGCATTACAACAGGTTCCTTGATGTTACTCAAGAAATTACCAACAAAATTTGCTGGAGCTGAAACTGCCTCTTTTGCAACTTCCTTAGTTGGCACTGCAGTAACACTTCCTCCGGAAACGCGATTATCTAAATAATACAGAATATCTTTTTTAGTAACTCGATCAGCTTGACCTGTTCCTGTGATTGTATCTAGCTCTTGCATGCTTATTCCTTCTTTCTCTGCAATACTTCTGACAAGAGGTGAAAAGAATTTCCCAGATGCACTTTGTTTATCTAATGCAACTGGAGTTGATGTTCCATTTGTGCTATTAGCAACTACTTCTATTTGACTTGATATTTCTTGAGCTGCAGCAGCCACACTAGTTGGTACTTCGATTGAAGAAGAAACATCTCCATCCGTTGCGATAATCGCGATAACATCCCCAACTTGAGCTACTTGGTCTTTTTCAAATAAGCGTTTAATCAATATTCCACCAGCTTCTGATGGTAACTCGTTGTCAACTTTATCGGTCGCAACTTCCACTAAAGGCTCATCAATTTCTACTGAATCACCAACGTTTTTCAACCAATTAGTAATGGTTGCTTCCGTAACGCTTTCTCCCATCTTTGGGAGTCTAATTTCGATCTGTGCCATAATATTTTTAGCCCTGTCTTTTAGTTAATAACAAAATTATACTTTTACTACCTTGATTATTTTAGGGGTTTATCAAGTTTTCCCCAACAAGTTTTTAATATCTTCAAATCCTTGGAAATACTGTAATCTCTCGCATACAACAAATTTCTCTTGTCTACTTGACTGTCAGAAGTTGTGTTGTATTCATCCGAAGGAGAAAGCAGTCCGTATTTAATTTTAGGCAACAAGGAGTTTGGTGTGTTTTTCAATTTAAAATAACCCACAATAGAGTACTTCCCGTATAAAACCATGAACATATTTTTATACCATTGACCTTTATTTTTGTATTTCCAAATTATAAAAGGAGACAACAAAAGTAATGAAATGGTCGCTAAACAATCAAAAAGCCGCTTCAGTCTTTTGTTTTTGGGTTCTTCAATTTTGTTGACTTGCATAAGGTATAAGTCACCAGCAGTGTCTATCGAGTTGGAGCCTATCAAGAATATTGTCTCAGGTTGGGCAATTTTAAAATCGAGATGATCACCTTCCAATCGTTTCATCCATTCAATAATATTATTTGCGGAGCAGTCTTTAGCGCAAAATATTACTTCATCTAAATTATTTATATAAACAATTTGATCTAATTGTTCAATGGTTCCTATTTGCTCAGCTTGCCTTTCCGCGGTTGCTGAAACACGAAATATTTCGACAGCACTTTGATTTGTTTGTTTTAAAAGTTTTTCAACACGATCCGATTCTTCCAAACTACCTACAATTGCAAAGCTTTTGTTTTTAACTTTCGACAAACTAAAAGACTTTCCAAAAAACAGATGCATAAATATTCTTGAGATAAGAATATAAAAGAATGTCCAACCAGCTCCGATTAATATGAATAAGCGGGAGAATTGATATTCTTTTGGCAACAACGCATAAACGACTAGTAGGACCAAGGTCCCAAAAACAATTCCTTTAATTGAATTCAAAAATTTGAACGGCTTATCATAATTACCTTGATAGTATAAATTAATAAGCCAAACGATGGTGTAAAGAGGAAGAGCAATTTCAAAAGTAAAATTTGGAAACGCTATATTAGACATTTTCCAATAGTTGGTAAGCGAATATAAACCACCGAAGATTAATACAGCATCTACAAAAGGCAACATCACTCTTTTAACTATTCTTGCTACGATTGCAATTCCAGCTCTAAGGTAGATGGCAGAATAAATAAAGAAGGAAAGAAGTTTTGCGTTTTTTTGCGAGAAATGTTTTTTTGCAAAAATGACCATCGCCTTATAGAAAACTAAGACATAGTTTACAGAACTCTTTTTTGTGCTTTCTCCTTTGTAGTGAATAATAGATGTTTCGGGGAAATAATAATTTTTAAACCCGCCTTGAGTTATTCTATAAGATAAATCAATATCTTCTCCGTACATAAAAAAGGCCTCATCAAGTAAGCCTACCTTATCCAATGCAGTTTTGCGCATAAGCATGAAGGCACCACTAAGTATTTCTATTTCATGTGTTTTGTTTGCGTCTAAATATCCAAGGTGATATTTTCCAAATAATTTTGATTTTGGAAATAAACTTGCTAAACCTGAAATTTTCCAGAAAGCTACAGCCGGAGTAGGTAACCCACGTTTTGATTCAGGCAAGAATCTTCCTTTACCATCGACCATTTTCACTCCTAGACCGCCACAAACAGTATGCTCATCCATGAATTGAATTACTTTTCTAAAGCAATCTTCCTCCACAACGGTATCTGGATTAAGCAGAAGAAGATATTCTCCTTTTGCTATTTTCATAGCTTGATTGTTTGCCTTAGAAAAACCAGAATTAATCTTGTTGTCAATTAAATGAAATTCAGGAAATTTTTGTCGAACCATCTCCACAGACCCATCAATAGAAAAATTATCTACAACGAAGACTTCGCCGTTGACATCTTTAAGTGCTTTCTTAATAGAGTTCAGACATTGTTCAAGGAAAAACTCAACGTTATAATTAACGACAATTACACTTATTTTGTATGGATATGTTTGCGACAAATCTTGAGTCCTATTTTATGGCTATGCAACTAATTTCTAACGGAACATTCAAAGGTAACTTAGAAACTTCAACTGTTTCTCGTGCCGGGGGGTCATTTTTAAAATATTCAGCATATCGTGCATTAACAATTGCAAAATCATCCATGGACTTTAAAAAAATACTACACTTAACTATGTCCGTCATTTCAAATTTGGCAGCTAATATTAAAGACTTAATATTTTCCATGACCTGAAGCGTAGAGGAATCAATTGAATCCAAGACTAATTCTCCTGTTATTGAATTCAAAGGGATTTGCCCACTAACAAATAAGATGTTATTTTTGACAATTGCCTGAGAATATGGACCTATTGGAGCAGGTGCTCCAGGTATTGAAATTACTTTTTTCATGTCAGTTCGAAACTTTGTGCAAGTTTACTAATTTTGAGGCAAAAATCCGTGAAAATACTGCTGATTGATAACTTTGATTCCTTTACATTTAATCTTTGCCATTACTTAACTAGTTTAGGCGCTGATGTTGAGGTGGTTCGTGAGAACGATTATCAGTGTAGTATGCTCGATAATGTTGATAGAATTGTACTTTCCCCGGGTCCTGGCTTGCCATCGGAATCTGTAGGAATGATGGATTGCATAAAAGATGCAGCTGACAAAATTCCAATATTAGGAGTATGCTTAGGCATGCAGGCTTTAGTAGAATATACAGGTGGTAATCTATACAATCAAAAAATGGTTAAGCACGGGGTTCAAGAATACATTGATAAGGTAGTGGATTCAAATTTATTAAAAAATATACCCAAGAGATTCCAGGTTGGATTGTACCATTCATGGGCTGTGAATTTACAAGCAAATTCTGAATTTGAAGTGACGGCTAGGAGTTCATCAGGTATTATAATGGCAATTGAATCAAGAAAAAGAAAGTTTTACGGTGTGCAGTTTCATCCTGAAAGCATTATGACTCCCGAAGGAAAAAACATACTTAAAAACTTTTTGGAACAGTAATTGCCCTAAGCCTTCAAAATTTGTTTATTTTAACAGAGTTAAACGTAAATTTAAATTAATAAGTATGAAAAAATTAGTAATTCTTACATTGGCACTTTTGTTCAATTTAGTGCTTTTTGCTCAATCAAGTTTGGGTAAATGGGTGACAATTGACGACAACACAAACAAAAAGAAATCTATTGTCGAACTTTATAAAGACGGGGATAAAATGTTTGGAAAAATAATTTTTCTATACCCAAGAGAAGGTAGAGAACCTAATGCAAAATGCACTAAATGCTCGGATGACAGAAAAGGTCAGCCTTTAGTAGGTTTGCAAATCGTTAGGGACTTGAAATGGAATGGTGGAGCTTGGGAAAGTGGTACTATCATTGATCCGGAAATTGGTAAATCATACAATTTAAAAATGTGGATCGATGCTGAAAAACCGAATCTATTGAATATGAGAGGTTATATTGGACCGTTTTATAGAACTCAAACTTGGATTAGAGTAGAGGAATAAATGAATTTAATTTTTTAAGAAAACCGTCGATTTTTAAATTGACGGTTTTTTTTGTTTCTTAAATTCAAGTATTTATATTTTTTAAACCAATAATTATTTTCTAACTTACTGAAAACTTAAACAAATTAGCTTTGATAAAACGATATTTCCTTTTCACTATTCTGTTTCTTACATTGTCCTTAAGTTGGTATAGTTTATCTTCTAGCACTAAAGGTGTATTTGGTGTGTTTTATTCTGCTGGACCAGCTGCAAGTGGTATCGATAGAACAGGTGGACCATTGAGTGGTGGACTAACTTGTTCTGCGTGTCACGGTGGTGGATCGGGTACAACTTCAATTTCTTTTGTATTGAAGAATTCGAGTAATGCTGCTGTGACTTCCTATATCGCTGGAGCAACTTATACAGCTGAATTTCAAGTAACAAGTAGTTTTTCTTTTAAAGGTTTCCAAGCTGTAGCTTTAAAAACAGGGAATTTACAAGCAGGTAGTTTTACAACGGCCTTAACGACCCAGTCTACAATTTCCACTTTGAGTGGCCGACAATATGCAGAGCATCTTGGGGTTAGTGCGTCTGGAACTTTTAATTTTACTTGGGTTGCTCCAATTGCTGGTACTGGAAATGTTACTTTTTTCGCTTGTGGAAACGGGGTAAATGGAAATGGCGGAACTTCAGGAGATTTGTCTTCTGCTCCAATAACAAATATTATTAATGAAGTTCCACCAACAACGATAAGTTATCCTACTACACAGGTGTGTAATGACTCACCTAATCAATCAGTTACCATATCAGGAGCCACTGGAGGGACATTCTCCGCAGCTCCATCTGGATTAAGTATAAATCCAGCAAGTGGGCAGATTAACGTAGCGAGTTCAACACCAGGTTTGTATACGATTACGTATACATATGCAGGAGGAACAGCAACAAAAACAATGAAAATTAATCCCCTATTCAGTATTAATAATGCAGCAAATATCTGCAGTAATGATTCACTGTTTTTAGCTGGAGCTTGGCGAAATACAGCTGGAATTTACACTTCAAATTTGTTTTCTATATCAGGCTGTGATAGTATCGTTAATACAACTTTAAGCATAAAACAAACAAGCTCTTCTGCCAGCACTCTCACGATTTGTGCTGGAGATTCAGTTTTAGTAGGAGGACAGTATATATCTAGCACAGGACTTAACACGACAGTGATTTTGAATTCGCTTGGATGCGATAGCACTATATCTACAACTTTAGTTTTGAATCCATCATACAACACGAATACGTCTTTGACCATTTGTCAAGGTGAAACTGTAATATTTAATGGCGCAGCTTTAAATGCATCCGGAACCTATCTTAACAATGGACAAACAACATTGGGATGTGATAGTATCTCTACGTTAATTTTAACAGTTACCCTAGTTAATGTTGGGATCGTAAACTCGTCTAGCTTTTTGAGTGCTCAATTAGCTGGAGCCGTATACCAATGGCTTGATTGTGAAGATAATTATGCTGTAATTTCAGGAGAAACGGGTCAAATTTTCACACCAACTATGAGTGGGAATTATGCTGTTCGTATTACAGAACAAAGCTGTTCGGACACAAGTAACTGTGAATTTATTGTTCTTTGGGGTATGGATGAATACAGTTTGGCCTTTGTGAAATTATTTCCAAACCCATCAAACGGAAATCTGAGTTTAACTTTTGATCATGAAGTAAACGGTCAAATTTTACTTTACAATTTGAATGGCAAATTAATTTTTAAAGAAAGTGTGAGTGGGGAAAAAGTTTTTACGAAATTCTTTGACTTAGAATCGGGTACTTATTTGATTCAAATTCAGGATAAGGATAATTTAATTCAAAAGCTTTGGGTTGTGAAATAGACATGTTATAGTTTAGATAAACTCAAATTCAACTCTTCTATTTTTTTGCCTTCCTTCAGAAGTTTTGTTGCTATCTACTGGCTTTTTTTCACCATTGAATTGGATTTCAATTCTATCTCGTTTCAAACCTTTTTCCACAAAAAAAGCAATTATCGCTTCAGCTCTTCGTTCTGAAAGATCATCATTGTAGTTGTCCGATCCGTCTGAGTCCGTATTGCCAACAACTTTTATTCGTAGATCCGAGTGACCTTCAACAACTTCAATAATACTGTTTAAAAAAGGAAGATCTGAGGGGCGAATTTGCGCTTTGTCATAATCGAAATAGATAGGTTGAAAGTTAAAATTTAGGCGCTGCAGCTCTCTTATTACACGTGCTGGACGATTTTCAGCTAAATCTTGCACCAAAATATCACGTGCATTTTGTGAAATAAATGAACTCTTTTCATTAGAAAATATGGCTTTTGACTTAAAGAGAATGATTTTCCCGGCAACATTTCTACAATCACTGCTGAAGTAGTTGCCTTCTAAATAACCTGTGCTAGAATTGTACTTCAAATTTGAATTTAATTTACACCAAGTAACTTTTGAATTTCCTTCTTTTTTCTGATAAATGACATGCTTCCAATCAAAACCATCATTTTTCATACTGCCATAAAATTTACCGATAGAATAATAATCCGTTCCAAAAATTTCCTCTCTAGATTGCCCGCTTGTTTTACCGTCTACTGTTTTTATGTTTAAAAAAAACGGATTACTTTCTGAATTAGATTTGCCATTTGGAATGATTATACCTTGCCAAACGCCATCAAGTTCACTTTGACCGAATATGGACAAAGAAGTGAGTAAAAATAATAAAAGAGGAAGACGTCTCATATGTATGTATTCGTTGAAACGCAAAAAATGTTCCATTTTGTTATCAAATGAATAAAATTTATTGATCTTTCACAAGTTTATTTTCAATAACTAACTTGTGATAATTTGTTAATTTATTAACTGGAACTCCTTTATTTTATAGACAAGCCACGATATTTTCTATTTTTATGAAATGAAAAATCATTTGCTAATTGCTTTCTCTCTAATCATTAGTTTTTCTTTTGCACAGAAGCCAAAGCAACTCAGTTCTTCTGAAATTTATGCTGGAATTCAAAAGTTAAAAGTACAAGGAAAAGTACTCTATCTTGCTGCGCATCCCGATGATGAAAACACCCGTTTCATAGCATATTGTGCTAACGACAAAAAACTAACAACAGCTTACATGTCATTAACTCGAGGCGATGGAGGACAAAATTTAGTTGGACCAGAATTAAGAGAAGAATTAGGTTTGATTCGTACACAAGAACTGCTAATGGCTCGAAAAATTGATGGTGGTCAGCAGTTTTTTTCCCGAGCAAATGATTTTGGATATTCAAAAAATCCAGAAGAAACCTTCGCTATTTGGACTAAAGAATTAGTGCTTGGAGACTTGATATTTGTTATTCGTTCCTTTCAACCGGATGTAATCGTATGTCGATTTCCTGCGGATGGTCGCGGCGGGCATGGTCACCACACAGCTAGTGCGATTTTAGGAGAAGAAGCATTCAAATTAGCTGCAGATAGTAATTCTTATCCTGAACAATTTGCATTTGGTGTTAAGCCGTGGCAAGCAACAAGAATAGTTACAAATACGGGAAGATGGTGGAATGATAAAATTTCAGCTAAGGATTCGCATGTTGTAGTTGAAAACATTGGAGAATACGAAACTTTACTTGGGATATCATGTAATGAAATAGCTGCATTAAGTAGAAGTCAACATAAAAGCCAAGGGTTTGGATCAACAGGCGTAAGAGGAGAACAATTGGAGTATTTTGAACATGTCAACGGAAAAGAAGCGGAAAAATCTCTTTTCGATGGCATAGATATGACGTGGAATCGGATAAAAGGTGGAGAAAAAATTCAGAAGAGTATCGACAAAATTCACCTAAATTTTGATTTAATTAACCCAGAAAAGTCAATTGATGGACTTCTCTTGTTAAGAAAACAGATGGAAGGATTAATTTCTGAAAAACGAGTTTCTGACAAAATCCTAGAGGTAAATTCTCTTATTTTGCATTGTGCAGGAATGTATGCCGAAGCAAAATCAAGCTCTGCTATTGCAAGCCCTGGTGATTCTGTGAATTTGGAATTGGAAGTCATAGCAAGGCAATCTGATGGTTTTCAGTTGATTTCTGTAGCTTCCAAAGATTTGAATTGGAACTGGGAACCGAAGTTGGTTTTGGAGAAGAATAAAATTCTAGAGAATAAAACAAAATTGAAACTTTCATCAGAAAAAGCTTTTACACCTCAATATTGGTTAAAAGAGAAAGGCACATTGGGAACCTATAATTTAAAAACTCAGGATATGGTTTTGAAACCTGATAATGGCGCGAACAGTATTTTAGAATTGACATTTGGTTACAAAGATCAAAAAATACCTATCACCATTCCTTTGATTTACAAAGAGAATGACCCTGTGAAAGGAGAGTTATACAAGCCGTTTAATGTTGTGCCAGATATTTCCATTCAATTTGAAAAAGAGAACTTGTTGGTCAAAAATTTTGAAGCTCAATCCGTCAAGGTTTCTTTCAAAAGTTTTGTAGATAATTTTGAAGGTTCATTTTTATATAGACTCCCAGAAGGTTGGAAATTTGAAAATGCTCCAGAAAGTATTTCCATTAAAAATAAAGGCGAAGAAAAAGTAATTGTATTTAATTTAACACCAATTAAAACGGCAATTTCAGGTCCTTTTTCTATCGAAATACTTGATAAAAACAAAGCAGAAGTACTTTATTCAAAATCAGTGAAATTTATTGAATACGATCATATTCCTTCTCAATTATACATTAGCGATGCTCAAGTTCAGCTGAATGTGATGGATATAAAAATGGCTGGGAAGCTTGTTGGTTATATCGAAGGTGCTGGTGATGAAATTCCAAAAGCATTGACATTAGTTGGTTATCAAGTTGACGTTTTACAAGAGTCACAATTGAACGATCTTGTGAAATATGATGCAATAGTTCTTGGTATTCGTGCTTTGAATACCAACGATAGAATGGGTTTTATAATGCCTAAGTTGTTGGAATATGTAAAAAATGGAGGCAATTTAATCGTTCAATACAATACAAATCACCAATTGAAAACTGATAATTTTACTCCTTATGACTTGAAATTAAGTCGTGATCGCGTAACAGATGAAACGGCAATTGTAACGTTTTTAGTACCCGAACATGAAATTCTAAACACACCCAATAAAATAACTGAACTAGATTTCGATAATTGGGTGCAAGAAAGAGGTTTGTACTTTCCGAACGAGTGGAGTTCAGAATTTACACCTATTTTAGCATGTAATGATCCAGGAGAAGCAAGCAAGCAAGGTTCACTTTTGGTAGCCAAATATGGTAAAGGAAACTATATATACACAGGTTTATCCTTTTTCCGTGAATTGCCAGCAGGAGTTCCAGGAGCATACCGATTACTGGTGAATTTGATATCTTTAGGAAATGAATGAAGACGAAAAACCACCAATTTTTAAGTCCTGGAAAGGTTGGTATACACTGTTAATTGCGGTTTTAGTGATTGAAATCCTATTATTCTTCATTTTTTCAAATTATTTTTCATGAGTAAAATAGATTGGTTTGTTTTAATCGGTTCTTTACTTTTCATCGTAGTTTATGGTGTTTGGAAAACGAGAGGAAGTAACGATTTACAAAGTTATTTGAAAGGAAATAACGATGCGAAATGGTGGGCAATTGGTGTTTCCATTATGGCAACTCAGGCGTCGGCAATTACGTTTCTTTCCACTCCTGGACAAGCGTATATGGATGGATTAGGATTTGTACAATTCTATTTGGGCCTTCCCATAGCCATGATAGTCTTGAGTGTCACATTTATTCCAATTTTTTACAAACTCAAAGTTTACACGGCATACGAGTATCTTGAAACGCGTTTTGATTTAAAAACAAGATTATTAGCAGCAAGTTTGTTCCTCATTCAACGGGGATTAGCAGCTGGTATAACTATTTATGCTCCAGCAATCATTCTATCTACACTTTTACATTGGAATTTGACTTTAACAAACATTTTTATAGGTGTTTTAGTCATCATTTATACAGTTTCTGGTGGAACTAGAGCAGTAACACAAACACAAAAACAGCAGATGGTCATCATGATGGGTGGAATGGTTTTAGCAGGAATCGTTGTTCTTCAAATGTTGCCTGCCAATTTAAGCTTTACAGATACTTTGCATGTTGCAGGAAAAATGGGCAAATTGAATGCAATCAGCACAGAGTTTGACCTTAACGATCGATATAATATTTGGACGGGAATGATAGCTGCGGTTTTTCTATTTATGTCTTATTTCGGGACAGATCAATCTCAGGTTCAGCGTTATTTGAATGGTAAATCATTAGCTCAAAGTCGTTTAGGCTTGATTATGAATGGCTTACTTAAAGTTCCTATGCAATTTGTAATCTTGTTCATTGGTGTTTTGGTTTTCGTTTTTTATCAATTCAACGAAGCGCCTTTGTTTTTTAACCAAACAGGAACGGAGAAGGTTATGCAATCTTCAAAAGCGGGCGAATATGAGGAAATAAACAAAGCATATCATATTACTTTCGAAGAGAAAAAAGCAGCCGTTACAGAAATGGTTTTAGCCAACAAAGCCGGAAACGAAAAGGAAGTTCGGACACAGCAGAAGAAAGTAGAAGCTTTACAGGCAAAAGAGAAAGAATTGCGGGCATCAGCGAAAACAGTGATCAAACAAGTCGATGATAAAATAGAAACCAACGACAAAGATTATATTTTCATGAGTTTTGTCATGGCTAATTTACCCGTTGGAATGATTGGATTACTTTTCTCAGTTATGTTTTCAGCAGCTATGTCATCAACTGCATCTGAGTTAAATGCACTGTCAACTACCACAACAATAGATATTTACAAAAGAACTATATCAAAGAATAAAAGCGACAAGCACTATTTAAAATCCTCTAAATTATTCACTTTACTTTGGGGTGTTATTGCCATACTTTTCGCAACTTATGCTTCTTTGTTCGAGAATTTAATTCAAGCGGTTAACATGCTAGGTTCGCTCTTTTATGGAACAATACTTGGAATTTTCTTGGTTGCATTCTATCTTAAAAAAGTGGGTGCACGAGCGGTTTTTATTGCTGCAATTGTCACCGAAGGAATCGTTTTATGGATTCACTACTTGAATTTTACCGAAACTGCACCTAGCTTTTTGAAAATGGGGTATTTGTGGTACAATTTAATTGGTTGTTTATTGGTTCTTATTTTGGCTTTTGTAATTGAGAAGGTGTTGCCGAAGAAGGTTGGATAATATTTAATTTAGAATCAAGTTATTTGAATTTTGTTTTTCGTAATTTGCATTATAATAAAATTACTGACTATGAAAAATTCTATTCTACTATTCGCCATTTCTTTGTTGTCCTCAATTGTTTTTGGAGCCTCAGGAGGTCCTGATTCCTACGGATATACTTGGAAAGATAGTAACGAACCAGGAGGTCCAGCTTATTCTTGGATTGATATTACATCTACTGGAACACAAATTACAGGTTTAGCAGATGATAATTCTGTTGGTATGTTCCCAATGGGAATGAATTTTCATTATTATTGGGGAGATTTTAATGCAGTAAAAATAGGTTCTAACGGTTGGATTGGATTTGATAATATTGGAAATATAGCATCTTGTTTTCCTCTGATTCCAACTTCTGGTGGATCGGGCGATAACTTTATAGCACCATTAATGTCGGATTTAATTTTTGGATCTACTTATCCGGGATCCGCCTACTATAAGCATGATGTCGCAAATAATCGTTTTATTATTAGCTATATTAATGTGGCACATTGGCAGGCTACAGCGCCGGGTTATTTCGGTTCAAGTACTTTTCAAATCATTTTATCGAATGCTGATTCTTCCATTACCTTTCAATATCAATCAACGAATAATGGGGGAGGAATATGTTCGGGAACAACAGCAAATCAAGTCATAGGAATCGAAGGTCCAACTGGTACAATTGGACTTTCTCATTCAACGAATTTGGCAACGCCAAATAATTATGCAATCAAATTTGTTTACCCGCCAACGGTTTTAATTCAAATTCAGGATTTAACCCCGCTTTGGACATTAAATTCTGAAAATAAAGCTCAATTTTTCTATACGAACAACTTGGTGAATATACCCGTAAATGTCAAAAATACAGGAAACGCGAATGTGATAACATCCTATACCGTCAATGTAAAAGTCAAAAATTCTGGAGGTACAATCGTTTTGAATTCAACACAAACGATAACTGGTGGACTCGCTAGTGGAGACGATACTTTATTGACGTTTAGTTATACCCCCACAACTTTCGGACAGTACGCAATAGAGTCGCTTGTCACAAATACTAATGATATAAATCCAGGAAATAATTTAAAAGTAATTGAAATGGAGGTCTTGCAAGAGAGTAGCGCTAATGCTCGACTGAGTAATGTTAACGCTGGTGATGCACCTTCAGGCTCTTGGAGTTTAACCAGTGGTCAGAATGATGGAGCAGGATTACACATTATTCCACCGTCATATCCTTTTATTTTAACTGCATTGAAAGCGAGACTTACTGTAATAGGTGGCACAAGCAATACTGTTCAATTGCGGCTAATGGATGATAGTGGTCCAAACGGATCTCCCGGAACTATTTTATCAACGAATAATATTAATAATGTCATTAATTCCGGTTGGGTGGCGACAACATTAAGTGTACCTGACACCATATATTCCGGAGGTTTTTATATCGTTTGGTTGCAAGATCCTGCAAGTACGAATGTCACGTTAGGTACTTTTAATCAAGCTCCATTATCAAGAAGAAATTATGAATTAGTCGCTGGTGGATGGGCAGAATGGAGAAATAATGATTTTGAAGAAATGATGTTAGAAGCAGTTGGACGTTCGGTTTGTGCTGGGTTCAACATTATCCCGCAAAGTATAAATCATATATCATGTAACGGTTTGACGGACGGAAGTATTAGTATTTCAACAAATGGAGGAAACCCAGGTGCAGGTCCATTTACCTATTCATGGACAAATTATACAGGAATTACGGCAAACGCGACAGGTTTAAGTTCAGGTTTATATCAAGTTACAGTAACGGATGGTTACGGTTGCACAAGTAGTTTGGGACAATATATCATTAATGAACCGCAAGCAATTCAATCGCAGCCAACTTGGTCGGATGTTCTCTGTAATGGCGGAAACTCAGGAACTGCAGCACTAAATCCAATTGGTGGAACTGGAGTGCTGACAGTGAATTGGGGTTCAAATAACCCGGCTTTCTTGTCGGCAGGAAATAAAACTTTCACGATTACTGATGCCAACGGATGTATACATATCGACACAGTGATAATTGGTCAGCCTGCTGCTTTAGTTTTAACTGCCACTCAAATTAATGAGAATTTAGGAAATGACGGTTCAATTGATTTGTCCGTAACAGGAGGGACGCCTCCTTTTTCTTATAGCTGGTCAAATGGTGGTGGAACTGTTCAAGATCCATCTGGATTGACGGCTGGTAACTATACCGTTTCTTTGACCGACTCGAATGGCTGCATAGTAAGTTTGACAATAACGATTCTGAATGTTTTAGGGCTCGAAGATATTCTGGAACAATCCTCGGTTTCTGTATATCCAAATCCAACGAACGGCATATTGACTATAGAAAATCATTACCTGAACGTATCGAATATTTCTATTAAGGATATTTCCGGAAAATTAGTTTATGAGGGAGTTTTGAATGGATTAGAAACAGAAATTAACCTTATTCAAGAAGAGAATGGACTCTATTTCATAATAATTTCAAACGCACAGATGTCGACAACTAGGAAAATTTTAAAGCAATAAGTTACGAAACTTAAGTATTAGATGAATTCATAAGGTATAGATGAAAATTGTTTTTTCATACTTTAATGTTTTTTGATCATAGCCTTGTTAGCTGAAATTTCAAGAACAATGGATGGGTTCGGGTCCTCTTTTTTTCAGGCCTATTGCAAATTATTTCTTGTATTTTGAGTCTGCATTAGGAATAATAGCCTTGTTTTATTGCTTATTGTAATTGCTTTAAGCGCATATACCCTAATCAAAAATTAGCCTAAATGTCCGTTTATAATTGACTTCAACTGGGAACTTTGAACCACCCCTGCTTGGCGCCAAACAATTTCCCCGTTTTTAAAGAGAATAAGCGTTGGTACACTTCTAACCTTAAACCTTTCAGCAGTATGTTGATTACGGTCAACGTCAATGGTAATGACCTTGGCTTTTCCACCCATTTTAGATTTCAAATCCTCTAGGATTGGCTTCATCGTTTTACAAGGTCCGCACCATTCAGCATAAAAGTCAACCAAAGTTGGAGTAGAGCTTTTAATTATTTCAGAAAATTTTTGTGCCATATTAATTTTTAATTTCTTCGTATTCGATTTATTTTGATTGTTTAATAATTTTTAAAGTTGAAGTGAAGTAATTTTTCTAAAAAAACACCCCGACCATCTTGCGACAACCGGGGCGAATGAAGAAGGGTGGAAGCCCCTATTTCATTGCTTTAATTTCTTTGATTAATTTTTCGTTATTTACAACATATCCGAAATCACCATCTTTACTTTCTTTAGCCATTTTCATTGATTTTTCAGCCGCCAAAATTGCTTCTTTCTTTTTTCCTTGTTTAGCTAATATTTTTGCTTGAACATGAATCATCCAAAATGCATCTGGACGCATATCAATAGCTTTAGTAATCCACATTTCTGCTTTTTCTAATTCTATTTCCTTTTCTAAATAGAAACGAGCCGCACCATAATAACTATTGGCACTTGGACCAGCCATCATATCCGCTATTTGTTTTTCAACTTGTGCATCTGTAGGTGTAACAATTGGCATGGAAATCTTTGTATTTTCCCACATCAAATTTAAATTAGCTCCTGATGTTTCAAAGTCGCTGAAATCCATTGTGAAGGTTTCATACTTATCAGTTAATTTAGTTGGTTTCACATCGAAACGCGCTACGTCTTGTGTTTTGTCATATCCAGCTGAACCCCAATTTTCAAGACCTTTGTAGATAATTACTGTCCACGTGTCTTTTCCTGGAATAGTATACAAAGCGTATTGACCAGCAGGAACATCTTGTCCGCCAATTTTTACATCATCTGAAATTTTGATTTTCGTTGAAGAATTTGCGCCTGTTCTCCAAATTTCTCCGAAAGGAACTAGTTCTCCAAAAACAATTCTACCTTTTGTTCCTGGACGAGAATAAATAACTTCTACGTCTGTCAAGCCAACTGCTTGTTGAATAGTTACTGTTGGGCTAGGCTGCGGAGTTTTCAATTGAGCATTAGCTACTGTACTTATCGTTAACGCTGCTGCCAGAAAAAAAGTATTTATTTTCATCATAACTTGTTTGATTTGTTCATTGAAAATATAGACAACGAATTTAGACTTTTATTCCTAGAGAGTGGGGATTTAATCATGGTTTTTAACAAAAAATGGATAAAAAAATCGAGGTGAAATTAAATCCACCTCGACACAAAAATATTTATAAGAGATCCTTAATTCTTTTATTTGAAAGCGTCCAATTTCACTTTGTCATTTATTTTGATAGAAGTTGCTTTTCCTTCAAGAACCATCGGCCCTACTGATAAAATAGCGCCAAATGGCATCATTATTCCATCGATATTACGATAGTCGGAGTAATTTATTTCTGTTGACACAACTTCATCTCCCTGTTGGCTATTTGAAATTGTTCTCATCTTAAGGAAGGTTGATTTGTCAAAATAATCAATTTTAGTATTTGCCCCATCGTTGCATTCTAATTTATACATCTCTTTACCATCGATGATGTCAATTCCTTTGATTTCGTATTTCATTCCCGTTTTGCTGTAGTTGATTTCTGGGAACAAGCCTATAGATTTTGCTTTTGCCGCAATTTCTTCACTGGATAATTCTTTAGTTCCAGCTTGCATAGCTGTTGTTGCTCCGGATTTCCCATCAAAATAAGTCTTACTAAAAGTCATACCTTGAGCTTCCAGTTTATTCCCCTCTAAATTTGGAGCAATCCAAACATCCGTCATTTTCAGCGGAAATGGAATTTGAGGAGAAGTTAATTCGGATTCTTTTGAATACGATTTAATTTTTTTTAATTTTTTCGCTGCCATTTTGATTGATGGTGTTTGCGTGACAGCAAAAATGTAGTTTTCAATTAATTGGTCAGCAGATATATCGGCAGGAATCATTTCAATTACCTCATTCCCGAAAGCATCTAATTTTTCAATTCTTCCATCTTTGTCAAACGGTTTCAATTTATCTAAAATTGATTCATTTCCAACAATAACGATATTCACGTTTTGTGCAGACAAGTACTTTTTAGCTAAAATTAATATATCCTCTTTGTTTACTGCTGCTAAAGTTTTTAAGTAGTTTTTGTAATAATCTTTATCCAAATCGTACTTCGTAACTTTTAAAGCAAAACGAGCAATTGTTTGCGGACGTTCTAGTGAACGAGCAAAACTACCCGCCATTGACGATTTAATCAATGCTAATTCTTCGTCAGTAGCTTTTTCTGTCGTCAATTTATTGATTTCATAAAGAATCTGTGTAATTGCACTATCCGTAACCTCATTTCTAAAATTTCCGCTTGCAGAGAATACACTACCATTTTCGTCTATATCGAATCCAGAATAACATCCATAAGTATAGGCTTTGTCTTCTCGTAAATTTTGCATCAAACGAGATCCAAAACCACTTCCGCCAAGTAAGTTGTTTAAGATAGATAATCCTATTTCATCATTGCTTCCAGGCTGCATGTCTACTGGATAGGTAATACTAATAACTGATTGAACTGCACCTGGCTTGTTTACAAAATAAACTTGAGCACCTTTTACAGGTTTTGATGTTAAAGAATTATTTTCGTACACAGGGGATCCAGTCCAAGAACCAAAGTATTTCTCAATAGCAACTTTAGTTTGTTCTAAATTAATGTCACCTACAACAACCAGATAACTGCCTTGCGGTGTAAACACAGTTTGATAGAAATTTTTAACATCTTCAAGAGTGATGTTCTTTAAACTCTCTTCGGTCATGGATTCAGAATAGGGGTGGGAACCATCAAAATTGGCCTTTGATTTAGCACTGTTGGCCATTTGAGAAGGATTTGATTTCTGTGCTTTCAAGCCTGAATCATATTGTTTTACCAGTCTTTCAAATTCTGAATTTGGAAAGTTAGCGTTGTTCAATACATCCGTCATAATTGACAATCCCTTGTCGGTATATTTTGTTAAACACGACAAGAAAATTGAACTTTGATTCGCCGATAGAGAGGCACCAATGTAATCGATTTCGTTATCTAATTGGTCTTTATCTCTGTTTATTGTTCCAGACATGAGCATTTCTCCGGCTAGATTAGAAAGACCAGCTTTGTTCTTTTCTAAAATAGGATCGGCTCCCATAACTAAATCGAAACTTACTTTTGGTATAGAATGGTTTTCACTTAGTATAACGGTCATTCCGTTTTCCGTTTTAAAAACCTCGGAATTTTTAATATTGATAGTCGGTGCTGGTCCTGCCGTTGGCCGAATGGATCTATCCAATTGACTCCATGCCAATACAGGAATAAAACCAAGTAAAATGAGGATTGAATTTTTCATTTTTATTATTTTTCTTTAGGTAAATAGTAAAGTATAAGTCGGGCGTCTTGTGTCAAATATTTGTTAGCCACTCGTTGAATGTCTTCTCTAGTTACTTTCATGTAACCGTCAATTAAAGTGTTGATTCTATTTGTTGAACCATAATAAACGAAATTATTCGCTAAATTCTCAGCAATTCCAGCTATTGAAGAATTTGAAGAAACAATCTCGTTTTCTTTTTGATTTCTAATTTTCTCGAATTCCTCTTGACTGACTAATTCGTTTTTAATCGTATTTATTTGGCTATTGAATTCGTTTAACAATTCTTCTAAATCAGCACCATCAGACGAAATAGCTCCAAAAATCCCTACACCTCCTGCTTCCATGCCAAATGGAAAAGAGAATGCATTCACAGCTAATTCTTTTTTCTCAACTAGAGATTTGTTTAATCTTGAGGACGTACCTCCTGAAAGAATTTCGTGTAACATTTCTAAAGCGTAAAAGTCAGGATTTGTTTCATTTGGATAGTTGTAAGTAATGAATAAACCGGGTAATTGGATGTTGTCGTAAACCGTATCAACAACTACACTTGTCATTTTACCTTTGTAATTTTCTGGTCTTTCAATCTTCGTAGAAATACTTGATTGTTTTGCAATAAGCGCTTTTGCTTCTTTAGTGGTTGGGTTTTGATAATCTTGACCATTCAGCACAGATTTTTCAGCAGAATATACGCTTAAGAAATCTTCATCTGAAAGATTTAAATAATCGCGGTGCAGATTTATGGCTTGACCTTTAGGGATCGAACCAAAATATTTTTGTACCCATTCTTTTGTTTGAGCGATATCCAAATCTCCAGCAATGCTTAGTGTAGCATTTGAAGGCACATAAAAGGTTTTGTAGAAATTAACGTAATCTTCTTCTTGAGCAGCGTCTAAATCTTCCATGCTTCCAATAGGCACCCAATTGTAAGGATGATTGATAAACACTCGTTTGAAAGTTTCAGTAACGAAAGATGCGTATGGTTGGTTGTCAACTCGCTGTCTCTTTTCTTCTTTCACAACACTTCTTTGCGTCTCAATTCCTTTGATATTGACTTTTGCATGCAGCATTCTTTCACTTTCAAGCCACATACCAAGTTCTAATTGATTAGAAGGCATTATCTCATAATAGTACGTTCTATCATTAGAAGTGTTTGCGTTTAAAGTACCGCCGTTGCTTTCAACAATTTTATCATATTCGCCGCGTTCGATATTCTCAGATCCTTCGAAAAGTAAATGCTCAAAGAAATGGGCAAAACCAGTCCGACCAATTTTCTCGTTTTTTGAACCGACGTGATAAAGAACTGAAACCGCTACAATAGGAGTGGTTTTCTCTTGGTGTAAAATTACGTGGAGACCGTTTGGAAGGTCATATTCCACGAAATCAATTTTCTTTTGTGCGATTCCATTCTGAGCGAAAAGAAACAAAGCGCCAAAGTAAAGAAGTTGCTTCATAGTTAAATTAGTTTGCGTTTTTCAAAAACAAAATAAGTAAGAAAAAATGACATTTAACGTTCATATGTTGAACAAATATTTCCTTTAACAGAACTTAACTTCTAGAACTATCTTTTTAAGAATAAGAAAATGGAACAATAATTGTTATTTTGCGGTCATGAAAAAACTTATTTTGTTATTCGTTCTTTTTGCTTTCCATTCCTCCGCTCAAAAAGCTATACCTTTTGTAGATTTCAATAACTTTTTTCGAACCTTCGAAAGTGGTTCTTTTCGCCAACTAGAATTTCAACGAATTGAAAACTATAAAGCCGGAGATGAAGCAATAGCTTATTATGACAATAGAGGGAATTTGCGGATTTATGCTGGAGGTCAACCCAAAGATGTAGCCAATTTAAATGCTGAATATCAAGTTTCAGACCACCTAATCACATGGAAAATAGGAGAGACATTGAATCTTTGGGATGCAGGAAAGTTGCAAACTTTAACTTTCCGTTGTGGTGATTATTCTGTAAAGGACAGTATTGTGGTTTACCTTGATAATCGGTATAATACTATAAATGTATACTGGGAAGACCAAATTATTCCAATTAAACAAAGCACAGGAGACTTGATTTTACCTACTGAAATAGGGGAAAACATACTTGCTTTCAAGGATAACGGAGATTTTTACAAAATTTTCTGGAATGGGAGAATATACGATATTGATGTTTGGGTAGGAACTATAGATTTTTCATGCGGGACAGATATCTTAGCTTACAATGATCCAACTACGAGAACGTTTACAGTTTTTGAAAATGGTGAACTAATCGATGTGGAACAACTTTTCATGAATAAATACAAAGCTGGTCGAGGGTTTGTCGTTTATGAAGACTTAAATGGAAACTTAATTAAGTATCAAAATGGAAAAAAAACGACACTCACTAATTTTGGCGCATCAAAATGGGAGGTTAAAGATGATGTTGTAATCTGGTTCGAAAACAATTTCTTAAATATGGAGAGCAATGGCAAAAAATGGCGGGTTTGTAATTATATTCCAGAAGATTATCAACTAAAAAACAATGTTTTAGCATTTAGGAATATTATGAAAGGAGTAGACGTTTCTATCGATGGGAAAACGGAAACTTTAACCAATCAAATGGATGCAGGATATGAAATATTGGGTAGTTCTGTTTTAGTGAAATTATTCAATATAACCTTTAAGGTATTTTGGAATGGCCGAACGTATGAGCCTTAAAAAAACTTTAACATCAAGATTGTTTCCCGTTTAATAGACCTTATATTTGCATTCGTCAAATTGAAAAGAAAAGAGCCTAGCTCGACAATTAAAAAAGATATAAAATGAACAATTGGTTTACCGTAAAAGTCAAATACACAAAACAACTAGAGAACGGATCATTTAAAAGAGTAACAGAGCCTTATTTGCTTGCTGCAATGACTTTTACTGACGCTGAAGCGCGCATTTATGAGGAATTGGGACAAATCATTCGAGGAGAATTCAATGTTGTTGGAATAATGCGAACTGAAATTCACGATATTTTCTTGTACGATGATGCAGATGTTTGGTACAAAGTGAAACTAACATATGATTCGGTTGACGCAGACGCAGAAAAAGCGAAGAAAGTGACACAAAATTTCTTGGTTTCAGCGCACTCTGTGAAAGAAGCTTACGAGAGAATCAATGAAAGTTTATCTACACTTTTAGTGGACTTTGTGATTCCAATGATTACAGTTTCTCCTATTGTTGAAATTTTCCCATACCAAGAACAACTGGACAAAGAATTGACACGTCGTCCAATGGAGGGAGAAGATACAGATTTACCAAATATTGATTCTAAACCGGGAAAGAAAGCAGTTTTTTCAGCGCCAGGAAGTGATTCAGAAGATGAAGATCTAGAAGAACTTGAAAATGAAATTTCTGACAACTTCGACGAAGATGAAAATTAAAAAATGAGCAAATTCCTCGACGATTTAAAAAACGATCATAGCGATTTTGATAAAGGAAAATTAGATTCGCATTTTGGCGATAAACCTTTTGAGCTTTTTGTGAAATGGTACGCTGAAGCATTTCACAATGAGCAGGTAGCGAATGCGATGACTGTTTCTACTGTTTCTGAAAGCGGTCAGCCAAGTACGCGAATCGTATATTTGAAAGAACTTTCGGACGAGAAATTTATTTTTTACACCAACTACTTAAGTGAAAAAGGGAGAAATATAACTGATAACAATAAGGTTTGTTTGCATTTCTTTTGGCCTCAAAGCCAACGACAAATTCGTATTGATGGTACGGTGAAAAAAGTAGATTCAACAAGATCAGATACATATTTTGCTAGTAGGCCGCGTGAAAGTCAATTAGGAGCTTGGGCTTCGCATCAAAGTGAATTTTTAGAAAGTCGAGATTTATTAGAACAACGTTTATTAGAACTAGACGAAAAATATGTAAAGGAGGTTCCTCGTCCACCACATTGGGGGGGGTATGAATTAGAAGCTACAAAAATAGAATTCTGGCAAGGTCGACCTTCACGTTTACATGATAGAATTGTATACCAATTAGAAGAAAATAACTGGAGCGTATTCCGATTAAATCCGTAAGATGGAAGAATGGCAACCAGAGATTTTTAACTTACCCAACGGTATGCGATTTGTTTATTTACAAACGATATCGCCCGTTGCCCATTTAGGGGTACACGTTCTTGCGGGTTCCCGTTTGGAAGAAAAAAATGAAGAAGGTTTAGCACACTTTCTTGAACATTGTATTTTTAAAGGAACTAATAAAAGAAAATCTTTTCATGTTTTGTCACGACTTGATTCTGTGGGAGGGGAATTGAATGCCTACACCTCTAAAGAAGAAATGGTTGTATATGCTTCTTTCGTAAAAAACCACACGGAAAGAGCAATGGAGTTATTAGCAGACATTACATTAAATGCTAATTTTCCTGAAAAAGAAATTGAAAAAGAAAAAGAAATTGTTTTAGATGAAATCAATTCGTACTTAGATAGCCCAGGAGAAAAGATATTCGATGATTTTGAAAGCTATCTTTTTCAAGATCATGCATTGGGGACAAATATTTTGGGAACACCTGAAACGGTTTCGGTTTTTACAAAAAAGGATCTTCAACATTATTTGGAAAAACATTTTCACGCTGACAATATGGTTGTTTCATTTGTTGGAAATGTACCTTCTGAAAAGTTGTTAAAGTGGATAAATAAATATTTTTCGAATTGCCCAAAAAGAGAAAAAGAAAAGGTACAGCCTTTTACTGGTTTATTTAACTTTAATAAAGTTGAAAAGGAAGCGAATTATCAAGTTCATGCTATTACTGGAGGCTATGCTCCAGGCTATGACGATGAGGACAGGAAAGTTATGTTTCTTTTGACTAACATCCTTGGCGGGCCAGCACTTAACTCAAAATTAAACCTTTCGATACGAGAAAAGTATGGCTATTCGTACAACATTGAATCTTCATACACGCCTTATCAGGAAACAGGGTTTTGGTCTGTTTATTTAGGAACAGATACCAAGTATTTGAAAAAATCAATGAAAGTTCTATACAAAGAACTTGCAAATCTGAGAGAAAAAGAATTAAGTCCTCAATATTTGAAAATGGCAAAAGATCAATACAAAGGACACATGGCACTAGCGATGGAAAGTCATTCAGGTTTGATGTTAAGTTTAGGGAAAAGTGTCCTTCTTTTTAATCAAGTTGATTCAATTTTCGAAATGAACGAGTCTATCGAAAAAGTCACAGCCTCTGATATTCAAAGGATAGCGAATAAATATTTTTCCGTTGATAAAATCTCTGAATTGATATTTGAAATCACAGAGTAATTCCTCTAATAAAGAATATCTAGTTTTAACTGACTACCACGACTACATCGGGTTGCTTCACTGGTTAAGTTTGTTGCGATGTAAACAAGAATGGAATTTTTGATAGTCTGGATACGGGTATTCCATCTACTCCAATAATGGTTAATTACAATAACTAAACATATGTATGTTCAAGTAATAAGTAATTAACATTGAAGAAAGAGTTGTTTCATGAGAAATAGCTCTTTTTTTTTGTTTTATGTTAATTTCAAAGGGGGTAAGTTGATAAAAAATCATTTTTTTTGATTTGACCCCCTAAAAAATATACTACATTTGTAAAAAATCTTAAAAAAAATAAAATGGCAACTAAAAGAATGCAAGCATATCAAGATGTGATGAGTCGAGTTCCACGAAAAATGGCATTTGATGGTAAAATCTCGGAAGTTTTTGGAGAAAATGTCTTTCATACAGAAATCATGCGTGAATATCTTCCAAGTGAAGCTTATAAATCGATGATAGAATCTATTCAAAATGGAACGCGTTTGGATCGTCGCATTGCAGACCAAGTTGCTTCAGCAATGAAAGATTGGGCATTAACAAAAGGGGCAACACATTATACACATTGGTTTCAGCCTTTAACGGGTTCAACTGCAGAAAAACACGATGCATTTTTTAAGCCAGTTAGTCCAGGGAGAGCGATAGAGCGTTTCGACGGAGATTTATTAGTTCAACAAGAACCAGATGCATCTTCATTTCCTAACGGTGGAATCAGAAATACGTTCGAAGCACGTGGATATACGGCTTGGGATCCTTCATCGCCAGCTTTCGTTATAAGTAAAACACTTTGTATTCCAACAATCTTTATTTCTTATACGGGTGAAGCTTTGGATTACAAAATGCCTTTGCTGAAAGCGCTTCACGCAGTTGACGAAGCAGCAACTGCTGTTTGTCAATATTTCGATAAAAACGTTAAAAAAGTTCAAGCTACCTTAGGTTGGGAGCAAGAATATTTCTTGATTGATTCTGCTTTGTTTAATGCTCGTCCTGATATTATGATGACAGGTAGAGCTTTGTTTGGTCACGCGCCAGCAAAAGGTCAGCAATTGGATGACCATTATTTTGGATCTATCCCCGAAAGAGCAACCAATTTCATGCGCGAATTTGAATATGAGGCAATACGTTTAGGTATTCCAGTAACAACACGTCACAATGAAGTTGCGCCAAATCAATTCGAATGTGCACCGATATATGAAGAATGTAATTTAGCCAATGACCACAACCTGTTGCTGATGGATATCATGGAGAAAGTTGCTAGAAAGCACGATTTCAGAGTTTTATTGCATGAAAAGCCTTTCGCGGGAGTGAATGGCTCAGGAAAGCATAACAACTGGGCTTTGGCTACTGATACGGGTGTCAATTTATTAGCTCCAGGAAAAAACCCTAAGTCGAACTTGCAATTCTTGACATTCTTGGTTAATACAATAAAAGCTTTACACGATAATGCAGACTTACTGCGTGCTTGTATTGCAGGAGCGGGGAATGATCATCGTTTAGGTGCAAACGAAGCGCCTCCTGCTATTATTTCAGCGTTTATTGGTACACAATTGACTCAAGCGTTAGATGATTTGGAGAAAAATGTGAAAGCCGGCAAAATGACGCCAGAGGAAAAAACAGAATTAAAATTGAACATTGGTAAGATTCCTCAAATCATTTTGGATAATACCGATAGAAATAGAACTTCACCTTTTGCTTTTACAGGAAATAAATTCGAATTCCGCGCTGTAGGTTCATCAGCAAACTGTGCATCTGCAATGATTGTTCTGAATACAATTATGGCAAATCAATTGAAAATATTTAAAAAATCAGTTGATGGTCGAATGGATAAAGGTGAAGGTAAGGATGAAGCTATTTTGAAAGAACTTCAAGTTTTAATCACAGATTCTAAGAAAATTCGTTTCGAAGGAAATGGTTATGGCGAAGAGTGGGTAAAAGAAGCGAAAAAACGTGGATTGTCAAATTTAAAAGATACACCAAGTGCTTTGAAAGTCTGGGGAGATAAGAGAGTAGCTAAATTATTTGATGATATGGGAGTCTTGACTCCTCGTGAATTGCGTGCGCGTCAAGAAATTGAATATGAGGCATATGTATACAAAATTCAAATTGAAGCACGTTTAATGGGTGACTTGGCATTGAATCATATCTTGCCGGTAGTTGTTGAATATCAAAATAAATTATTGAGTAACGTACAAGGAATGTTTGATGTTCTTGGTGAAAAACAAGCAAAAGTGGCTTGTGATGCTCAATTAGACTTGATCATGAGAACATCATTACACATGAACAAGATGAAAAATGCGTGTGATAAAATGTTAGTGGATCGAAAAGATGCTAATAAAATTACAGACATGGAGAAAAAAGCTAGAGTTTATTGCGATAAAGTAAAAGTTCATTTTGATGAAATCCGTTATCATGCCGATAAATTAGAGATATTAGTAGACGATGAACTTTGGCCATTGCCTAAATTCAGAGAAATGCTTTGGATAAGATAATTTGACCAATAGAGATAAAAAAAAGAGTTGATGAAAGTTGACTCTTTTTTTTATCTCTATAAGTTTGATTTATGTCCCACTTTTTTTTCTACATTTGTCTTATCTATATTTATTCTAAATAAGAAAATCTATACTCGAATGAAGGTTGTAATAGCAGACAATAATGATATTGTAATAGTAGGGTTGCAGAGTATTTTGCACGCCGAAAAAGGAATAGATGTTGTAGGAGAGGCTAGGAGTAACGAACAACTCTTAACGCTGTTAAAACAATTTGAAACTGATGTTTTATTAATCGATTACACGGCACATGGGTTTGATATAGATATTATACCGAAAGTTTTGACTAAATATCCGTCAATAGAAATTTTGGCCATTACGCCTGAACAATCCGCACATACGTTAATTCATGCATTAAAAAGTGGTGTTAAGTCCTACATAAAAAAAGATTGTGATGTCGTTGAAATTGTTGATGCTGTGCGAGAAACAGCCAAAGGGACAAAATTTTTCTGTGGACAAATATTAGAAACCATTCAAAAAGCATCAATTGATGTGAACGATATTGATTTAGATTCATTTAGTTGTTCGCCTGTTTTACTTACTGAACGTGAAAATGAAATCATTATTTGGATAGCGGAAGGTTATACCAATGCACAAATAGCTGAAAAACTGTTTATTTCAAATCATACTGTGAATACACATCGGAAAAATATCATGACGAAATTGGGAGTCAAAAACACCGCTGGAATGGTAATGTATGCAGTAAAAACAAATTTGATAAAACCCAACAAATTTCTTTTTAGCTCTGAAAACTCCTGAAATCGAATTTTCCGTATTTATTAAACGGTAAAGTTATTGCCATATATCGGTTTTAATTATTCCCTCAAAGGGTGAACATGCAAATTAAACGATATACTAACAACGCATTCTTAAAATCTTGAATACGTAAATACAATCTTCTTACTATATTTGTAACTTCTATTTTAACAAGATAAATTCATGGCAACAAAAGCTCCAAAAAAGCCAAGCACATCAACGGTTAAGTCAAAAGCGGATCAAGGAACAAAATTTTCAAAAGAAACCTATCTGAAATGGTATAAAGACATGTTGCTCATTCGTAAATTCGAAGAGAAAACAGGTCAACTGTATATCCAACAAAAATTTGGTGGTTTTTGTCACCTTTATATCGGTCAAGAAGCAATCGTTGCAGGCACGGCAAGTGCTTGTAAAGTCGGAGATAAGCATATGACAGCTTATCGCGATCACGCGCATCCAATTGCGTTAGGAACAGATCCCAGAGTTTTAATGGCGGAATTATACGGTCGCACAACGGGATGTTCTAAAGGAAAAGGTGGTTCTATGCACTTTTTTGATAAAGAAAGAGGATTCATGGGTGGACATGGTATCGTTGGAGCACAAATTGCCATGGGCGCAGGCGTTGGTTTTGCTGAAAAATATGCAGGTACTGATAATGTTGCTGTGGTTTCTATGGGTGATGGTGCTGTTCGTCAAGGTGCTTTGCATGAAACGTTCAACATGGCTATGCTGTGGAAGCTTCCAGTTATTTTCATTATTGAGAATAACAATTATGCAATGGGAACTTCAGTAGAAAGAACAACGAACGTTCAAGATTTGTCAAAAATTGGCCTTTCATATGAGATGCCGTCAAAAATAGTGAATGGAATGCGTCCTGAAGCAGTGCATGAAGCTATTGCCGAGGCAGCTGAACGAGGAAGAAAAGGTGATGGACCAACTTTGTTGGATATTAGAACTTACCGTTACAAAGGGCACTCTATGTCTGATCCTCAAAAATATAGGACCAAAGATGAGCTGGCTGAATGGATGGCGCAAGATCCAATCGAGCATTGCTCAAAAGTTATTAAGGAAAACAAATGGATGACACCCAAAGAATTTGATGAGGTTTCTGAATGGGTGAAGAAAGAAGTTGATGAATCAGTGAAATTTGCTGAGGATTCTCCTTATCCTGAGGGAAAAGATTTGTATGATGATATCTACAAAGAACCTGATTACCCTTATATTATTGAATATTAATCGAATAGAGAAATAAAGAATATGGCTGAAATTATATACATGCCGCAATTGAGTGACACCATGACAGAAGGTGTTGTTGCTGATTGGTTGAAAAAAGTTGGAGATACAGTTGCTTCAGGTGAATTGCTTGCTGAAATCGAAACAGATAAAGCAACAATGGAATTTGAATCCTTTTACGATGGTGTTTTACTTTACATCGGAGTGGAAAAAGGACAAGGAGCACCTGTGAACTCAGTATTGGCTATTATTGGTGAAAAAGGTGATGATGTTCAAGCTATTTTAGCCAACGTAACTCCAGGTGGAAATTCAGCTAAGCCCAAAGAAGCTGAAACAAAACAAATAGAACACGAACCAAGTCCTGAACTAGTGGTTAAGGCTCCCGTTTCAATATCTGTTCCTGTATCAAATGCTTCAAACGACTCTCGAGTTATGGCAAGTCCTTTGGCGAAGAAATGTGCTAAAGATAAAGGAATTGATATTTCTCAAGTAGCCGGAACAGGTGAAAATGGACGAATTGTAAAGCGTGATGTTGATCATTATGTACCTTATACTCCTGCAGATAGACCTGTGTATGTGGCTGCGCCAGCAGGACAAGAAAGCTATACAGATGAGCCCGTTACGCAAATGCGAAAAACGATTGCTCGTCGATTGGCAGAAAGCAAATTTACCGCTCCACATTTCTATTTGAATTTAGAAATCAATATGGATAATGCGATGGCGGTCAGAAAAGAAATGAATGCAAGCGGTGACGTTAAGATTTCATTTAATGATATGGTTGTGAAATCAGTTGCAATGGCGCTTCGCAAGAATCCAAATGTAAATAGTTCATGGTTAGGCGATGTTATTCGTCGTAATCAGCATATCCACGTTGGGGTAGCAGTAGCTGTGGAAGATGGATTATTGGTTCCTGTAGTCAGATTTGCTGACTCTAAAGGTTTAGCTCAAATTGGTGATGAGGTAAGAACATTTGCTCAAAAAGCGAAAGATAAAAAACTGCAACCATCTGATTGGGAAGGAAACACATTTACAATTTCAAATCTAGGAATGTTTGGTATTGATTCGTTTACTGCAATTGTTAATCCACCAGATGCTTGTATTTTAGCAATTGGCGGAATTAAAGAAATGGCTGTCGTTAAAAATGGTCAAGTAGTACCAGGAAACATTATGAAGGTTACTTTGTCTTGCGATCACCGTGTGGTAGACGGAGCAACTGGTGCTGCATTCTTGAATACATTTAAAGACTACATGGAGAATCCAGTTAAAATGTTAATTTAACTAGATTTAAATATAATATTGAGAGTCAGGCTTTTTAGTCTGACTTTTTTATTAAAATTATTTTAAGATAGGTTTTTTTTCTCCCGAGTAAAGAAAGATATTTAAAGTATTTTCTTCCGGAGGAATTGGGCAAGAATATCGATGGGAATACGCACAATAGGGATTGTACGCAAGGTTGAAATCAAGAGTTATTTCAGTTTGCGTTTTTTCTAATATAAGATCTAAATATCGACCGCCTCCATAGGACATATCTCCACAAGTTAGGTCGCGAAATGGAACAAAGAAATAGTTTTTGTATCCTTTATTGCCTTTCAATTCCATATTCTGATATACAGTAAGTTGAAAAGGTTTTCCATTTATATTGAACGACAAGCATCCGTATTTTCGATAAATCGGTGTTCGTTCTGTCGATGTTGGCATTTCAAACTTCTTTCCGACTGACTTTCTAAATTGAGCTTGGACAACGTAGTTGGTATCAATAAAAAAATAATTAAGACCTTTAAAATAGGATAAGTCTTCAGCGGTTAGAGTGCCTTTTTCCGCATCTAAAAGCTCAGCTTCTTTCACTTTTCTAGCAGAAATAACAGCTATAGAATAGCTGCTTTGCGAGATAGACTGAAATGTCCATAAAAATAAAAGGTAAAAAAGGAATATTTTCATCTTGACCCAAAAATTGCGCTTCCCACTCGAATCATTGAGCTTCCTTCTTCGATTGCAATTTTGTAATCACCGCTCATTCCCATTGAAATCTCCTTAAAATCACTGTTGTATTTAAAGAAGTGGCTTTTAATTACGTTGAAAAAACCTTCAAGATCTTGGAACTCCTCTCTGATTTGATTTTCATCTTCGGTATTACTCGCCATTCCCATTATGCCCACTATGGAAACATTTGCCATTTCTATGAAGGTCTTGCTTTCCAAAAGTTCCTTGACTTCCTCGAAAGTCATACCGAATTTGCTCTCTTCTAGTGCAATATGGAATTGCAGTAGGCAGGGGATAACTCTTTCAAATTTAGCGCCTTGTTTGTTGATTTCTTTCAGGAGCTTTAAGCTATCTACCGCGTGGATTAAACTAACAAAAGGGGCGATGTATTTAACTTTATTGGTTTGAAGGTGGCCAATTTGGTGCCACGATATATCCTTTGGGAGTGTTTCATATTTCTCAACTAATTCTTGTGCTTTGTTTTCTCCAAAATGGCGTTGACCTTCATTGTAAATAGTAAGAATTTCATCGTTGGACTTGGTTTTGGAAACAGCGACTAAACAAACCTCTTTTGGAATTTGCCTTTTTATTTCCTGGTAAGTAGAATTATTCATTGATTGGGTAAATTGTTAATCCACTGCGCATTTTTGGTTCTATCCAGGTGGATTTAGGTGGCATAATCATTTTATTGTCAGCGACTTTCTTTATTTGATCGATACGAACGGGGTAGAGTAGAAATGCAATATCGAAGTTACCTTTTAGCATTTTACGCATCAACTTGTTTTTAGACTCTATACCGGAAACAAATCCAACATTTCGATCAGTTTTCAAGTCTGTGATTCCTAAAAGAGGCGTGAGCACAAAGTTGGTTAGTATTTCGGCGTCTAAGCTTCTTACTGGATGATTCGGTTCAATTATTTCAGCTTTACAAAATAGGCTATACCACTTATCCTCGAAAAACATAGTGATTTCATGCTCATGAGAGGGTTTTCTATAGTCTGCCAAAGGAACTATAGTGAAATGAGTATCAAGTTTATTTAAAAACGTCCTACGGTTAAAATTGACTGTATTTTTAACTAGTCTATTGTATTCATATATTTCGAGCTCACTTTCGTCTATCAAAAAAGAAAGAAAATAGCCGTCGTTACTCATTTGTGTATTTTTCAATTTCCTAGATTGATGCAAAAGAGCCGAGGATGCGCTTCTGTGATGACCGTCAGCAATGTAACAAGCGTCCATTTTTTGGAATATCTGAATCGTTTGATTACATTGAATCTCATTCATGAGCCACATTTCATGCTTCACCTCATCGGTTGTAGTAAACTCATATTCAGGTCGTTCTATACATATTTTTTTAATAATATTATTTAACTGTTCATCCGTCTCGTGACTAAGTAATACGGGTTCGGCATTATAGCCAACAACATCCAAATATTTCGTAAATAGCGCTTCTTTGGAAGTGATGGTTGCTTCGTGTTTTTTGATTTTATCCGTATTGTAATCCTCTATACTAGAAGCAGCAATTACACCTGTAAACACATGATTTTCTTTGGATTGACGATAAACATATAAAGTTTCTATCTCGTCTCGTTTCAACACACCCTTTCCAATATATTCGGCATATTTATTTTTCACCAAATTCAATCGATTGTTATGTTCGGTTTCATTGGAAGAACCGCCGAGCAAGTCAAAATTTGGATTAATAATTTGCAGAAAAGTATAAGGATTACTCCTAAGTTTAGCTTTAAGCACACTTTTTTTGTAGCAATAAAATGGACGTGTTACAACAAGATGAACTTTATCACGATATGGACGCAGCGCTCGAAAAGGTTTGATGTTAATCATAAATCTTCAAAATGTTCCAAACTTGGCAATAATTAAATCGGCCAATTCTTCACCAATTCTATCTTGCGCCTCAACTGTTGCCGCACCAATGTGTGGCGTGCATGCAATTTTAGGATGATTTAATAGCTCTTTTCTTGGGTTTGGTTCATTTTCATAAACATCTAACCCGGCTGCAGCAACTTTTCCAGAATTTAGGGCAGACAATAAAGCATCTTCATTTATCACTCCACCTCTGGCTGCATTAACAAGTCTTACTCCTGATTTCATTAATTCAAATTCTTTTGTAGAGAAAACAGCACTGCCGTCGTCTTGTTTAGGAACATGAAGTGAAATAAAGTCCATTTCTGGTAAATACTTGTGCAAATCGGTGTGAACATGAATTTCTGTTGAAAGTGGTCCGATACCTTGAATATTGGGTAGATCTATGGTGATACTTTCAGTGTCTATTGAAATAGCAATAACTTTCATACCACATCCTAATGCATAGGATGCAAGACTTTGACCTATACGTCCAAAACCGATAATTCCCAAAGTTTTGCCTCTTAACTCAACCCCTTTGCCATAGTTTTTTTTCAAAATAGAAAAGTTTTCACTGTCTATATTTTTGAAACTTTCATGGAAAAACCGAGAAATAGAAAAGAGTTTGCCCATTACAAGTTCAGCAACTGATTGCGATGAAGCAGCAGGTGTATTGATAACAGTTAAGCCTTTTTCCCGGGCATAATCAACGTCGATATTGTCCATGCCAACTCCGCCACGACCAATTAATTTAAGGTTTAGACAGTTGTCAATAACTTCTTTTCTTACTGTTGTTGCACTTCTCACAATAACAATTTCAACGTTTCTGTTATTAATTTCTTTGATTAAGTTGTCTTGTTCAACTTTTTCTAAATCAACATAGTATCCTGCATTTTCCAGTTTTGTTATTCCGGCCTTAGATATACCGTCATTCGCTAATATTCTCATGTTAACCTTTTGTTCTTGTGAATTCTTTCATAATATCAACGAGTACTTGTACGCTCGAAAGTGGGAGTGCATTGTACATACTTGCACGATATCCACCTACAGATCGATGTCCGGGAAGACCAACGATATTGGCTGCTTTCCAAAGTATATCAAATTCTGAAGCAAGTGTATCGTTTTCTAATAAAAAAGTTGCGTTCATTTTTGATCGATCTTCTTTTTCAACAGTTCCTTTAAATAAAGGATTGCTGTCAATTTCGTTGTATAAAAGATTTGATTTTGCAATATTGTCTTTTTCAACTTGTGCTATTCCTCCTTTTTCAACTATATTTCTCAAGTTCAACATTGAAACATAAATAGAGAAAACGGGAGGCGTGTTAAGCATTGAGCCTTTGTCAACTTGAAGCTTTAAATCTAAGTACGACGGCAAAAACTTTGACGTAGATTTTCCTAGAATTTCATCCTTGACAATGTATAGCGTAGCACCTGCTGGCCCTAAGTTCTTTTGAGCTCCTGCGTATATTAAATCAAAATCACCAACGTTGATTTCTTTAGAGAAAATATCCGACGACATATCGCAAACCAAGGGTATGTTTGTTTTTGGAAACTCTTGAAATTGAGTCCCATAAATGGTATTATTCGAAGTGAAATGTAAGTAATCAAGTTCGTTTTCGATTTCAAATCCTTTTGGAATATAGGTAAATTCCTTATCTTCTGAAGACGCAACGATACGTGCATCTATTCCGGCTTTTTTCGCTTCTTTAATAGCTCCACTAGACCATGTTCCGGTGTTTATATACCCAGCTTTACCTTTTCTCATCATGTTTAATGCTGAAATTGTAAACCCGAGAGATGCACCTCCTTGTAAAAATAAGACACTGTATCCTTTAGGGACCTTTAAAGTGCTCTTTACAAGTTCCACTGCCTCATCCATTACACTAATAAAATCCTTGTGTCTGTGCGAAACTTCTAATATGGATAATCCGTTAAAATTTAATACACCTTCTGCTGCTTTTTTAAAAACATCTTGAGGAAGGATGCATGGCCCTGCTCCGAAATTGTGATTCATTTTTTTAATTCTTTTAATTAATGCAAAAAAAGCCATCCATTTCGGATAGCTTTTTATAAAGTATTGTATTTATTTATCTTCAGTATCTTTTTTCTTAGTTTCTATCTTTTTTACTGGAGCTTTTTTTACTGGAGCTTTTTTAGCAGCTACTTTTACTGTTTCCTTGGTGCTTGCAGTTTTTTTTATTTTTTTCGGTGCAGCAACTGGAGCAGATGGAGTGTTTTTCTTTTTTGGTCTAGAAATACCAAAAGAACCCATACTTCTTTTTCCTTTCGCTGTTTTTTTATCACCTCTTCCCATAATTCTATTTTTTTTTGTAAATTACACTTAACAATGTGCAAATATACTATTCTATTTTCTTTTTTGAACAATACGCCTACGAATTTCATCCTCAAGTTTTGAACCATCACGAATAATCTTTGTGCACCATTTTATTTTAAGTTTTACTTGCTCTTCATCGTCCAATAAAAAGTCAATTTTTTCAGATTCTAATCGGCTACGAAGAAACTGAAGCGTTAAGGCTACTGATACAGAAACATTAAAACTTTCTGTAAAACCATACATAGGGATTCTGACAAAATGATCAGCTTGTTTCTCCACTTCTTCAGATATTCCTTCCCCTTCAGTTCCAAAAACTAATGCCAAAGGTTTATCTAAGGGTAATTCTTTTAAAGAAATTTCTTTTTCATGTGGCGTGGTTGCAACGATAGTATAACCTTCATTTTTAAGTTTTACTAAACAGTCTTTTGTCGGAGTAGTTGAAGTATAGTTATTCAAGTCAACCCATCGGCCAGCACCTCGCGCAATATCACGCTGAACTTTATATTTATTGTTTTTTTCAATAGCATGTAGTTCTTGAATCCCGAAACAATCACAAGTTCTAAGTACGGCACTTGCATTATGTTCTTGGAAGATGTTTTCCAAAACAACCGTTAGATGTTTGGTTCGCAAAGCAGCTATTTCGTTGAACATTTCAACTTTGTTTTGCGAAACTATTCCATAGAAACTATCCAAGACTAATTTGTCTACATCCATATTTTTGGGTAAAAAAAAAGGGAATCGAAAGATTCCCTTTAGAAAGACGTAAAGATATCTTAGTTTACTTTTCCTTGTAAATCAGCTCCCGCTTTGAATTTTACTACGTTTTTAGCAGCGATTTGAATTTCTTTACCAGTTTGAGGGTTACGGCCTGTTCTTGCTGATCTTTTAGAAATTGAAAAAGAACCAAATCCAACTAATGAAATTCTATCTCCTTTTTTCAATGCACTTCCTGTAACTGCTACAAATCCGTCTAATGCTTTTTTCGCATCCGCTTTAGTGATGCCGCCTTCTGATGCCATTGCATCGATAAGTTCTGCTTTGTTCATAAAATTAGTTTTTAAAAGGTTTTTGTAATTATTTTCAGAGCAAATATAACCGAATATCCATACGCTGCAAATATTTGCTAAAAAAAAAGACTGATTTTGTGGAAAAAAGTACCATTATGTTTATAACACACATAAATATCATTGATTTTAGAGGGTTTTATCTATTCTATGATTAAAGAAAAATCCTCAATTCTATTTCCAGCACTAAATTCTTTCCACGTCATCCTTCTTTTTCCTTCTAGTTGAAGTTCTTCAATACGTATGTATTTATCTTTACACGGAAACAGGAACCCTTCGTCTACAAGTACTTTTGTTAATTCTTTTGAATAGATATTAGTCGTGCTGCTATTAAATAGTTTACATGTAAATATTTTACCGTCTTTTTCTAATTTACTCCAAGCAGCAGGATATGGAGAAAGTCCACGAATGAAATCATCTGTTTCCTTGGCTTGCTTGTTCCAGTCAACCAAACAGTCTTCCTTAAATATTTTAGGTGCATTTTGTCTGTCGGTTAATCGGATTGTATTCTGTGGAGTAGCAATGACGGTGTTGGCTTTAATATTGTAAATCGTTCTTAACATCGTTTCCTTTCCTTTAGTCGCAAGCGCATCGTGTAAAGTCCCAGCCGTCATGTTCGGAGTAATCTGAATTATATCGTAGTCGATAATATTTCCTGTATCAATGTCTTTCTCAATAAAAAAGGTAGTAACTCCAGTTTCTTGTTCCCCATTAATAATTGCCCAATTAATAGGTGCAGCCCCTCTATAATTCGGAAGGAGGGATGCATGAAGATTAATTGTTCCTTTTGGCGGCATGGACCAAACGACTTCAGGGAGCATTCTAAAAGCAACTACGACAAATAAATCGGCTTTTAAGTCTTTCAGTTCAGAGATGAAACCTTCGTCTTTTAAGTTGGTTGGTTGTAAAACCGTCAAGTTGTTTTCGACAGTGTATTGTTTTACAGCACTCTGATTAATTTGTCGGCCGCGTCCGGCTGGTTTGTCCGGCGCAGTGATTACACCAACTATTTCTAATCCGTCTTTAATAATACCGTCAAGTATAGTAACTGCAAACTCAGGGGTGCCCATGAAAACTATCTTCATAATCTAAAATATTTTATCGTGCCAAACATATTTTTTTAGATACCAATAGGACAAAAGCCCCATTGAACCGAAATAAATATATTCAACAATCCAAATTTGGAAAATACTAAAATCAAACACTTTTATAAACAAGTATGCTGAGACAAGATAAAGTGCTACGCAGATAAATTCTATGTACATCGTAATTTTTGTATTCCCGCTTCCGCTTATTGTTTGATAATATACGCTAACAAAGCCAAAAAGGAAGATAGAAGGTGCTACCATTCGTAAAATTTTAGCGCTTTCTTTGATGTAAGTTGGGTCGGGGTTTATAAATCCTATTAGTGTTTCAGGATAAAAAAGCGCCCCGTGGAAAATAAGGAGCAAAAAAATCATCGTTAACTGCTGAATTCTTTTTTGAATTATTGCGATCTCATCTTTCCTGTCACCACCTAGATATTGCGATACGTAGGTTTTTGTTGTCGCTGCAAAACCCCATATTGGCACAAAAGCAAGCATGTAAACGACTCGAATATTCTGTGAAACTGTTAATTCATATTTTCCAATTTGTTCAATTAATGTAAAAAAAACAGTCCAAGTCGATAAAGCCAAGAATCCTTGCAACATCATTGGACTTCCAATTCGAAATAAGTTCTGCATGGATTTAAACTTAAAGCCAAGACTTTTTAATAGTCCGTATTCCGTATTCTTTTTTGAAAATACAAGTAGGGCGACAATGCACAACATTCCAAGTCCATCAGCAATAGTAGAAGCCCAGGCTGCACCTTCAAGACCCATTTCTGGAAAACCTAAATTCCCAAATATGAGACAGTAATCGAGTAGAACATTGCTTAAAGCCGTCAGTAAAGAGGCGATTAGAACTTTGCTAGTTTGTCCGCTAGCAAAAAAATAAGCATTTGAAGAAAGTGTAAAGACTGCGAAAAAAAGAGCATAACTTCTGATGCCGATGAACTTTCCCTGTGCTAATGCAATGTCTTCATGCTTAGAATAACTGAGCAAAGCATCCTTCATGAAAAGCTGTATGCACAAGAATAAAACGAAGGCTAAAATCAAATTTGTCCAAATCGTGGTGCCGAGGATGGATCCTAATTCATTGAATTTTTTTTGACCAATTCGTCGAGCAAATACAATTTGTGACCCATCACCAATACCCATTAGTGCCACGAAAAGAGTAACGTAAATTAATCCAGCATTTCCAGACGCGTCGAAAGCTACAGTGCTATATCGACTCAGAAATGATGCGTCAGTTATCATCACAATAGATTGGATGAAACTTGCGCCCATAACTGGTAAGGCAATTGATAATATGGTCTTATATCGGTAGTCTAACATTAATAAACTTGAATAACTAATCCTTTCAGATATTCACCTTCGGGATGAAATGCACTAATTGGATGGTCAGCAGGTTGATGCAATTGTTCTAAAATTCTAACTTCTCGATTTGCTTCAATAGCTGCTGCTATTACGGTATGATTAAATAATTCTTTGTCAACGACTTGGGAGCAAGAGAATGTGAAAATAATTCCACCGGGTTTTATTTGACGGATAGCATTTGCATTAAGACGTTTATATCCTTGAACAGCTTGGTGTCTCTTATTTCTGTGCTTTGCGAAAGCGGGAGGGTCTAAAACAATGATGTCGTAGTCGTTTTCTAGTTCCTTCACGAAATTTATGGCATTATCAACAATAGATTTATGGCTTCCTTCAAATTTATTAAGTTTTATGTTTTCCTCCGTTAAATCGATTGCTTTTTGGGAGCTGTCCAATGAATGAACTTCTTTTGCACCTTGAATTAAAGATGAAAGGCTGAAACCACCAGAGTAGCAAAAGGTATTTAAAACGGTTTGACCTTTAGAATATTTCCCTAATAACAGTCTGCTTTCTCTCTGGTCAATAAAAAATCCAGTTTTTTGACCATTTATCCAATCTATAGCATAATTAACGCCATTTTCTTTCGCTAAGTGAGGGACATCACATTTGCCAAATAGATATCTATTGGTTGGGTTGATATGTGCTGGTAAGGTTTCTGTATTTTTCGTATAAATTGCCTTGACTCTTTTTCCAAACAATTCTTTCAAGGCTTCTGATATTTGTTCCAAAGCCATATACATTCCGGCACTGTGACATTGAATAATCAAAACGCCGTTGTAATGGTCAATAATTAATCCAGGCAAACCGTCACCTTCACCGTGAATTAATCGACAAATGGTATTGTTTTCGGAAAACAACCCTAACTGTTCTCTTAGTTTTAAAGCATTTTCTAATTTTTTAAAATAGAAGTCTTTGTCAATTTTGTTTTTTTCATGTGTAAGAACACGCACGGCGATCGTTCCATGTTGAAAGTGACCAATGGCTAAAAAATCACCAGTTGTGGTGCTCAACGAAATCAATTCACCATCAGTAAATGATTCAGTATCACTTAATAAAGCTCCAGAAAACACCCAAGGATGTTTTCGTAAAATGGATTTGGTTTTATCCTTTCGGACAATTAATTCTCTCATGTTTTGTGCGGATTGAGCAGCAAATTTAGGAAATTGATAGGACTTCCGTTGCGTTGATATTTGAATTGGTTAAATTTGCATCAAAACACACAGTATGGCTTTTTTGGTAAATGTTTACATGCACAATGAACTTTATTCTCAGGAATTTGCGGACTTACATCATAATGGTGAGGAATCGGCTGATAACAAGCTTTTTGAGTGGGAGGATGAGATGAATGTTCGCGCTGAAATTGCTGAAGTGGATCTAGAAGATCACGCTATTTACCTTTTAAAAGGTGAAAAAGGTGATGGAGAAAAATTTGAAATTGAGATTCCTAAAATGTTGATTTTTAATTTCATTACCGAAGATAATGATGTAATTCAAATTGCGACTTCGGAAAGTTTATTGGAAAGTTATGAATTGATTATAAATGATAAGATTCTCACCATTTTCCTTAAAGGCGAGCCATATGCAAATCCATTTCCAGGTTTGTATTTAGCATCAAAAGAGTTTCCTAAAGAATTGATTGCTAGTGTTAGAGGTTAAAAACATTCATTTTTCTTACGATAGAGAAATTCTGCACAATATTTCATTTTCGATGAAAAAAGGTCAGTTTCTAGGTATTGTTGGGAAAAGTGGCGGAGGGAAATCGAGTTTATTAAAAACAATAGGTGGATATTTAACACCAACAGCTGGTGAAGTTCATTTTCAAGGAAAAAAAATGAAACGACCTGTTGAAATGCTGATCCCAGGTTTTGAAGATATTTCTATTGTTCATCAGGATTTCGGATTGGATTTATATCATACTGTTTCAGAAAACATCAAACAGAAGATTCTTTATTTACCTGAAAAATTTCAAATTCAATTGATGGATCAAATGCTTGATTTGTTGGATCTTAGAAAGGTTTCCAGTCAAAAAGCGATTCAGCTTTCTGGAGGAGAGCAGCAACGACTTTCAATTGCTCGGGCGCTAGTGAGTGAAACAGAGTTAATCTTGTTAGATGAGCCTTTTGTTCACTTGGATGCACCGATGCGAAGAAACTTATTGAATTATCTTCAAAAGTTAAAAGAAATTCGTTCAACGAGTTTCATTATTGTCACGCACAATGGAGATGAAATATTAGGACTATGTGACGAAGCTATTTATATGAAAAATGGCAGAATAAAACGAAAGACTACACCCAATAATTTTTATAAAAAACCCAAAAGCATTGAGGAAGCAGAGTTTTTTGGACCGGTGAATTCTATTTTGTTGAATGGAAAAAGAAAATTATTCCGACCAAATCAATATAACTTGGAAAAGCTGGAATCAAAAGAAAAGTTGGAACTAGAATTTCGTTTTTCGGAGGCACATGGTCCTTTGATAAATAATTATTTTCAATCAAAACGGGGAGAGGAAGTTCTATTGTTTAATTTAGAACCTATGAAAGAAGTAAACTGTATTTATGTTTAAGAACGCACTTAAATTATTGTCCCCTTTGTTTGTTTTTCAATTACTAAAAAAAACCTTCCAGGAATTTTTTAAAGAAAACAGTTTTTTTCATGGTGCTGCCTTAGCGTATTATGCCTTATTTGCTCTCGTTTCATTGCTATATCTATGTATCAATTATGTTGGGGTGATATTCGGGAACAAATTTATGATTGAAATAATAACCAGTGTACTTCAAAGCTATATTGGTATTGAAGATGTTTCAGGTATATTAAATTTTTTGGATGGCGTAGATTTTGAAAAAAGTAGTTTTATCTTGAATGCTATTGGAATTGGTGCGTTGTTGTTAACGAGTACAGCATTATTGAATTCTCTTAGAGCAAGTATCAATGAGTTTTACGATGTAATACCTGAATATCAGAGTACAAAAAGAATGATTGTCATGGTTTTTGTGAGTAAATTAATTTCTATTATTTTCCTTACGGCAATTGGAATGATTATTATTATTTTCTATTTTTTCGAAACGGTATTTATGTCTTTGTCGTCTGAGTGGCTGTCCGAGTTTCATACCTTTAAGTGGATGTTTGAATCCTTTTTTCATCACGCGATTTCTATTATTTCCAATATTTTAATTTTTACTTTCATGTTTAAATATTTGCACGATGGAATAATAAAATGGCGATTAGCTTTTTATGGTGCATTATTTACGAGTGCCCTGCTTTATCTAGGGCAATTAATGATAAACTTTTATCTTTCTAATTACTTTTTTGGCTCATCAGCTGGACTAGCTGGAACTATTTTAGTGATATTGCTTTGGATGTATTATTCATCCCAAATAATCTTCCTCGGGGCGAAATTCACAAAAGTATTAGGCGATTTACTAGAAATGCCAATAACAAATCGCAAGTATTAAACCCAATATTGATTAAAATATAATCTTTTTATTGTTTATTTAATTGGAATTTATTAATTTTCCGACATCAAAACGATTAAATTATACTCATGTTTATAGGCCAAAATTTAAAAATTCTTAGAAAACGTTTAAATCAATCTCAGGAAGAAACTGCATCTTCATTAGGTTTGACAAGGTCTTCGTACAGTGGGTATGAAAACGGAGTCGCTCAGCCTAGCGTTGAAAATTTAATTGCTTTCAGTGAATATTTCGGACTTTCAATTGACGATTTGGTAAGAAAGGACTTTTCAAAATTAACAGATGAAGAAGTCAAAGAGGAGATTGAAGGCCCCAAGGCAGATACATCTGGTAGACATTTACGTGTGTTAACTGCAATGGTCGATACAAACGAGGAAGAACTTATTGAAATGATTCCTATGCAGGCAAGTGCGGGTTATGCGAATGGTTATGCAGATCCTGAGTACTTGAAGGTATTGCCGACATTTCATTTGCCGTTCTTAAGTAAAAACAAAAAGTATCGCTCTTTTCCAATAAAGGGAGATTCAATGCCTCCTGTGGTTGAAGGTTCTTATGTGGTTGCTGAGTTTGTGCAAAATTGGATGACTATACGAAATGGAACACCGTGTATTGTTGTAACAAAAGAAGAAGGAATCGTATTTAAAGTGGTCAATAATATCTTGTCAAGTAATGAAAGTTTTCAATTGTGTTCAACTAACACCTTCTATGCGCCTTACGAAGTAAAAGCAAATTCAATATTAGAGATGTGGAAATTTGTAAATTATATCTCCCCTGAATTGCCTGATGTACAGATGGATCAGAGTGGTTTAACACAGTCTGTTCAAGCTCTGCAAAGAGAAGTTCACAGTTTGATGATTCAGTTAAAAAACTAATTTACTTACTCAAAAAGTACAAGCCTTTATCGTAAATAACCTGCTCATTTAGGAGAAATTCTTGCAAGTATTTTTTTAATTCGCTTTCGGAATAATTTAATTTTTCATTTAGAATTTTGAAAGAAATTGGCTCCCTTAGTTCGAGTAATAAAGCTTTTCTTTTTACAGCTGGTGATCGCAAATCATTCTCTATTTTACACATATCACAGATTCCACATTTTTCAGCGGGTTGACTAAAATAATGTAGCAAGCTAATATTTCGGCAAATAGGTTCATTCAAATAATCAATTACTGCTTTCATTCGTTGCGTTGCAAGTTTTTTTCTTCGATTATAAACTTCTGGTTTAATTGATATATAATCGTTAGGAAGTCTTTCATGTAAAAAGGTTACAGTTGGCAAGGAACTTTTCCAAGAAACATCCAAAACTCCAAATTTTTCAAGTTGGTTAAGTTGCTTTTCCATTTCTTGACTTGAAATTTCTAATCTTTTTGTGAATTGATTTTCATCGAGCTCAAAAAACAGTTGAAAAACTCCAGGGTAACTTCTAGATATTAAAGAAATTAATGGAGCAAAACGGTCGTTTTTTATTTGAAAATTATACAATTCCTTATTTCCAATGGCAAACTTAACCTTCGTTGGATGAAAAACAGATTCGGAAAACTGTATATCTTCGTTCATCTCTAAAATCTTCAAAGAATGATAAATCTTTTGAGCAGGAATATCAAATTGGGTACTGAACTTTTTAATATCAAAATGATGTGTCTCTTCTAAACCTGAGCCTATTGCAATTTGAAGATGACTTGCTAGGGCTCGATATACTGTTTTAATTTCTTCAAGAGGAGGAAACTGAATTGCCACTTGTTCTTCTAATTTCTTGCCATCTCTTACATTCCAAAATGCCATCGCAATTGCAGGTAATTCATCCCGACCAGCCCTACCGGCTTCTTGATAATAGGCTTCCAAATTATTTGGCACCTCATAATGTAAAACAAAACGAACATCAGGTTTGTCAATCCCCATTCCAAAAGCATTGGTAGCTACAATCACTCTATTTTGGTTCTTCATCCAAGCTTGGAGCATGTTGTTTCGGTCAACTTGATTCATTCCACCGTGATAGATTCCAACATTTATACCATGTCCGTCCAAAACTCGGGCAACTTCCTTTACGCTTTTACGCGTTTGACAATAAACGATGCCTGTTCGGTCTTTGTGAATTAAACAATAATCAAGAATACGGCCTAATTTATCCTCTGATTGAACTATATTGAATTCCAAATTAGGACGATGAAAACTACCTTGGAAGAGCTTGACATTCTTTAATTCTAAGTATTCAACAATATCTTTTTGAACTCTTGGTGTAGCCGTAGCTGTTAACGCAATTATTGGCGCATTAGGATGAATTTGCCTAACCTCATGTATTTCTAGATAAGAAGGCCGAAAGTCGTGACCCCATTCAGAGATGCAATGTGCTTCATCTACAACTAGTAAGCCTAAGTTCATTTTTTTGAGTCGCTCAATGAACAGTCTGGTTTTAAGTCTTTCAGGAGAAACATATAGAAAGTCGACATTGCCATATATTGCGTTATCGAGCAAGATATCAATCTCACGGTAAGTCATTCCAGAGAAAATAGCTTGAGCGTTTACACCGCGACTTTGAAGGTTTTTTACTTGATCTTGCATTAGGGCTATTAAAGGCGAAATAACTAATGTTATTCCTTCGCGTGCGATTCCAGGGACTTGAAAACAAATTGATTTCCCTCCTCCGGTTGGAAGTAATGCGAGGGTATCGTGCCCATAAATTGAACTATCAATAATTTCCTCTTGAAGAGGACGAAATTTGTTGTATCCCCAAAAATGCTCTAATATTTCTTGACTTTTCTTCAATTTTAACTCTAAATTACGAATGCTAAAATTAGATAAATATTTTGCCATTATCCTCCAAAAAGTTTGATGAGTTCTGTATTTAAGGTATCTTTGCTTTTTAAGTGAAAACTAATGATACAAGAGCAATTTGAAATTAAGGTAAATACTACGAAGCCATCTAAAATAGACCAAGTTGATTGGGACAACCTTCCATTTGGGAGAGTGTTTAGTGATCACATGTTAGTTATGGACTATGAAAATGGAGCATGGCAGACCCCTGTTATTGAATCGTTTGACAACCTATCAATGCATCCTGCGACATCCGTTCTACACTATGGTCAGACCATTTTTGAAGGGTTGAAAGCAAACAGAAATCAGAACAACGAAATTTTAATTTTCCGTCCAGATATGAATGCGGAGCGTTTTATTGAGTCATGTGAACGAATGTGTATGCCAGTCGTTCCTAAGGAAGTTTTTGTTGAGTGTGTTCAAAAATTGGTCGAAGTAGATAGAGATTGGATTCCCAATAAAGAAGGATATTCACTTTATATCCGCCCATTTATTATGGCAACTGATAGCTATATTGGAGTAAAACCCTCTGATACTTATAAGTTTATAATCTTTACTTGTCCTGTTGGAGCGTATTACTCTAAGCCTGTTAATGTGAAAATCGAAGAACATTATACGCGTGCGGCAGAAGGAGGAGTAGGTCGAGCTAAGACAGCTGGTAATTACGCAGCAAGTTTATATCCAGCGAAATTGGCAAATGAACAAGGTTTTGATCAATTACTGTGGACAGATAGCAAAACACATGAATACTTCGAAGAATCTGGAACGATGAACGTTATGTTTATGATTGACAATGTTTTAATAACACCTTCTGAAGAAAATGACACGATATTAAGGGGAATCACCAAAAAATCTTTCATAGAGTTAGCTCGTTCTAAAGGACATGAGGTTGTTGAAAGAAAAGTTAGCGTTAAAGAAGTAGTTGAAGCAATTCGCACAAACAGATTACAAGATGCTTTTGGTATCGGAACTGCTGCAACGATAGCACATATTGCTAAGATTGGTTATAGAGATGAAATTTTTGAATTACCTCCAGTTGAATCACGTAAAGTGTCAAATGAAATAAAAGATATACTAAACGATATCAAACAAGGCAAGATTGCGGATCCATTCGATTGGTGTTTGAAAGTTGACTAGTCCTAAATAAAAAAAAGCTTCCTCGGAAGCTTTTTTTTATGGAAATCATTTTTTACATTTAAATGTAAACCTTTAATGTTGTTTTTTCTTGGTTTGTATAGCCAAGAATATTCGTAATTGATATTGAAAATTAGAATATTATAGTCACTGAAACCGGTAAATGATCTGAATAACCATCAAGATATTCGTCGCGAGCAAAGGTTCTGAATGGAACAATATTGTCTTTGTAAGTCGTCAACAGATATGGAAATTCATTGATCTTTCCTGAGTCTTTAACGATATGTAAACCTGAATTTGTAAGCATTCCAGGCGATACCATTATGTGATCCAAAACATCATATTCTCCTCGATAACTGTATGAGCCACCCAAGCGCCCCGATGATTTGGTAATCATTGGGGCTAATTTTTCATCGATGAGCTTTACGGAATTGTTCGTTGGATAATCATTCAAATCTCCCATAAAGATGATTTTAGCATTGGGATCTTCGGCTAAAATGTTGTCAATAAACTTTTTTGCAGTTACCGCAGCCAATAATCGGTTCGGTTCTGATTCGATTTCGCCTCCACTTCGGCTTGGCCAATGATTGACTAAAACGTATACTGAAGATTCCCCTTGTTTGAATTTTGTCCATAAAATATCTCGTGTAGCTTTCGATTCCTCGTTAACTGTTAAAGTGAATCGAAGAAAACCTTTCTTTTTCAAACAAAATAGTTTCTTATTATACATTAAAGCGACATCAATTCCTCGTGCGTCTGCACTTTCAAAATGAACAATTTTAAGGTTTTTATCTTGCGCTTTTATAATATCGTTAACAACGCTTCTGTTTTCGATTTCGCATATACCCATAAAGGCAATATTATCGAATTCATTCATCACTTGTGTGATACGATTTATTTTCTTGAAGTATTTTTCAGTATTCCAGTTTTTAGCAGAATTTGGTAAATATTCTTCGTCAAGTACACCTTTGGAATCCACTGTGTCGAATAGGTTCTCGACGTTGTAGAATAGAACTGTTGCAGTTTTTTGAGCAAAAGCAAATTCAAAAACTAAACTTAAAACAAGTATAATTGCGTATTTCATGAAGTAAAAGTAATGAATAGAACAGAAGTGTTCCTTATTTAATTATTAATTTTCTAGTCATCGGTCCAAGGCAAAACAAGGCATCAAGTACAGAAAGATTATCAATAAATTCTGTTTGACCAAAATCCACTTGGATATAATTTGTTGGCTTGTATTTAAAATTGAATTCTCGATAATCCTTTGTTTGATTTTCGATGTATTTTTTTGAATAGTTGAGATTTATTGGTAGTTCCAAACAATTTATAATCTTTAAAAGAATACTGTGATTGAATTCATGTAAAGTATCAATATTGGAATTGATTAACTCAAAAATTTCGTTGGCATAATGTTCAAAATATGGTGATGAAGCATAGGCAGCTTCAATTGATCTGCAATGATCGCGTTTCCAGGTTTCTACAAAACTAATTTGGACATCTTTTATCGAAGTTTTATTCCCAAATGGTCTAATAACTGGAATAGTCAATCTGTTTATGCCATTCGATGTCAGTAAATTTGCTCGAGTTCTTTCAGTTTGTTTTTTGTAATGTTCGCCTAGGTCAATTACCGGATTTTCTGCCTCGCAAAGTGCCTTCAAATAATATATCGAAGGAAAGTAGGAAGTTGAAAATGCTGTAATCAATTTTTAATGGATCATTTTAAACAAACGCTCCCAACGTATTCCCATATAAGGACTTTTGGAGAACCAAACAAGTGATGCGCGACCTACAATATGATCTTCAGGAACAAATCCCCAAACGCGAGAATCAGCTGAGTTATAGCGGTTATCGCCCATCATCCAATAGTAATTCATTTTGAAGGTGTAGCTCGTAGCCTTTTTGCCATCAATAATAATATCATTGCCTTTTTCGACTAATGAATGTCCTTCATAAGCGGTGATAATACGTTTGTACCATGCAATATTTTCTTTGGTCAATTGAACAGTCGCACCCTTCATAGGGACTTTGAATTTATTGAAATCACTTACCGTATTGTTGATGTATGGGTCTTTCGGGAACATATTCAAGTTATTCAACATTTGAATTCCTGTCGGTTTACTTTTTGAAACTTCAAATCGAGCTTCGGGAAAATCTCTTTTTAATTTGTTTAATTCTGATTTCGTAGCATTCACAATAAAATTTACACCTGTTTGATCAAAAGGGTAGTAATCTTGGCGTTCTTCTTCCAGACCGTATTTTTCTTGCATTCTACCCTTAGATAGTGGTTTGAAATTATAAGCGTAATACTGCAAATTCTGATTTTCGGCCACAAAAGCAGGTTTACCCTGAATATATAAGATAGATTTGATTATTTCTACATTATCACCTGGTATGGCAACACATCGCTTTATATAGTTCTCCCTTTTATCCACAGGTCTTGCAATGGCTCCACCATGTTCTATCATGACACCATCATTATCCATGGTGATTTTATCTTCGGCAATTAATCTACGAGCTCGGTTCTTCCAGTAATCCATGTCAGAAATGAAAGAATCAGAGAACTTTTCGGTTAAATAATTCGTAGCCAAATTAGCAGCATAGTTGTTCACTGCTTGCATATTTAAATCCTGCCCAGCATTTGCTTTCACGATACTGTCAGAAAAATATTGAGTGACTCCAACTTTTTTATCTTTCAGTTTTTCGTCAACCCATAAACGCTGGGCTTCGCGAATTACAATACCGTGATAATCATGTCCCATCAGACCATTAGGCATTCTAGGGTCGTATACAGCCGTATCGCCAGAAGGATAATTAAAGACAACAACATCATTTCTATTAACATCACTAAATCCAGGTAGACGCGTGTAATTAAATGTTTCAATAGTCGAGTAGGAGCGAACATTCACCCAAGGAACGGTATTGTGAACCAATGGGAATGAAAGTGGTGTAACAGGAACTTTTGGACCGTATGCTAATTTATTCACGAATAAAAAGTCGCCAACCAACAAAGTTTTTTCCATAGATCCAGTTGGGATTTGGAACGGTTCGAAAACATACGTTCGAATTATTCCGGCTGCTACTAAAGCAAAAAGAATACTTTCTACCCATTCCTTCACCTTTGATTTTTTTCCAGCTCTTTCGCGCGTCACTGCTTGTGTGCCAAGCGCAATAATGTGACCAAAAACAGGAAGTGACATAAATAACGTCAAATGATCACCCCACTCACGTTGTGCAGCTTCTTTGCTATTTGCCCAATTTGTTTCAGCTTGGTAGTCTGCAGGATTTTGAGAGATTTTAAAGAAAATGATATAAGGGAAGAAAATACCTTGTAGTGTGTCTACCAATGTAAAATAGCCAAATCGACGGATATAACTAAGGTTTACGACTGCCAACATCACCAAGTGTACTCCAGGGAAAATCAGTAAAAGTGACCACCATGGTTTTTGACAAGATATTTTGAAAGCAACGTAATAATTGTAACCTGGCACCAGCGCTTCCCAGTTTTTTCTACCGGCAGCAGGGAAACTTTTCCACCACAATGCGATATAAGGATGAACTAAAATGAGTAAATAAAAATACAGTGCATTCATTTGTTAAATGTTTAATACGTTTTTCATTGTGAATATTCCTTGTTTGTCAATCAACCATTGCGCTGCAAGGATGGATCCCAAAGCGAAACCTTTTCTGCTGTGCGCTTCATGTTTAATTTCAATTCTATCTATTTCAGAAGAGTAATTCACTAAATGTGTTCCTGGGACTTCCGGAATTCTTTTGGCAATTACATCAAATTCTGGCGTTTTACTGACCGATACTCCATCATTATTTTCTATGTAATTCCATTTTTTATATTTAGAGTTGGCCATAATATCATTAGCTAAACTTATTGCTGTACCACTAGGAGCGTCTAATTTTTGCGTATGATGAATTTCCTCTATAGAAACTTGATAATCAGCACCATGCGGAGTCATTAATTCGGCAAGTTTCCTGTTAATTTCGAAAAAGATGTTGACGCCTATGCTGAAATTGGAAGCATATAAAAGACTACCATTCAAAGAATTCACTTTCTTTTCAATTGCCGGTAAATGGTCATGCCAGCCAGTCGTCCCTACGACCAAAGGAATTTTATTTTTCAAGCAAAAATCGATATGTGGAATAGCTAATTCTGGCTTTGTAAATTCTATTGCGACATCTACATTTGAAAAATCAGCTTGCTGGATGGGATTTTGAGAATCAACTTTACAAACGATTTCATGTCCTTTTTCAACGGCAAGACTTTCAATTTCTTTGCCCATTTTTCCGTAACCAATCAATGCTATTCTCATCTTATTTGTAAAAATACTTTTATTGCTGTGAATGTCTATTTTATTAACGAAAATTAAGTGAGAGGCTCAGTCCTATATGTGAAGTTTGGTAGGACCAAGGCTTAATCCTAAAACTTAAATCTTCTGAAACGTCAAAATTTACAAAATGTGCTTCTACGGCAGCATCTGCAATTTGAAACCCATAGATTAAAATCAATCCCAAAATAGAAAAATCCCGAAAATTAGCACTCTGCGATTCTAATGTTAGAAGTCCTTGAGAATCATATTGAATCCAATTTAGTCTTTCTCCATTGTTATCTTCTCGATAGCGGTATTCTTTTCTTAAAGAGATTACATCCGACTGATTTGAAATCAATAAATATCCTGCGCTACCAAGAGCGGCATAGATTAGAGGAACTTTCCAATGGGCTTTTTTGCTTCCTTTTGGTTGAGCGAAATGATTATAGATTTGACCAGCACCTGGAATTACAGCTGAAAACAATGTTGCTTTACGTACAGAGTGACAAGTGTCACATTTTTCAACCTTTAGGCTATCTTGTGCCCTTGAGTTAAAAACGACAAAAAAGAGTATGATGAGAAAGCCTAAATTCTGTTTCATGCCTTGGTTAAAAGCGTGATAATTCGATTTAAATCATTTTCTGAATTGAAATTCACTACTAGTTTACCAGTACCATTTGAACCTTTAGAGATTTCAATTTTAGCAGATAATTTATCAGATAAATGTTCTTTAAAAGCATACTGTTTAGTCGAAACTTCCGCTTTTTCGAATTTTTCAGTTGACTTATTTTCAGATTTTTCAGTTTCTTTCTTTACACCTGACTTAATTAAGTTTTCCAAATCGCGAACAGATAGTTGTTCGTCTACAATTTGATGGAAAAGAGCAATTTGTATGTCTTCGTCTCCAGCAGAAACGATTGCTCTCGCATGTCCCATGGAAATTAAGTTATCGCGAACTCCAGCTTGAACAGGAGCAGGTAATTTCAATAGGCGCAAGTGATTCGTAATACTCGAACGACTTTTCGATATTTTTTGACTTAATTGATCTTGTGTTAATTCACATTCATCAATAAGTCTTTGATAGGAAAGGCCAATTTCGATGGCATTCAAATTTTCTCTTTGAATATTTTCTACCAATGCCATTTCAAGCATTGCTTGATCATTCGCAATACGCACGTAAGCAGGAATCTCAGTTAAACCAGCCAATTGAGATGCACGAAATCTTCTTTCTCCAGAAATCAATTGGTATTTATCACGACCTAGTTTTCTTACCGTAAGTGGTTGAATGATACCGTGTATGCGAATAGATTGCTCTAATTCTTGTAAAGCGTCTTTCTCAAAATTAGTACGTGGATTGAATGGATTAGCTTCAATGCTTTCTATTGGAAGACTAGAGATAGAACCAACTAAACCAGTTGAATTGGTTGAACTGGTAATATCAGTACTTGCACTTTCCAATAAAGCACTTAATCCTTTGCCTAATGGCGGACGTTTCTTTGTATTAGAACTCATTTCCTAATTTCATTTTTTTATCTTCATTTCCAATTTTAGTCATATTATTTTTTTGCAAAATCTCTCTTGCAAAGTTTAAATAATTGATTGACCCTTTGCTTGCAGCATCGTGCATAACAATTGTTTCGCCATAACTAGGCGCTTCACCTAATTTTGTATTTCGGTGAATTACCGTATCAAAAACTAATTCTTGAAAATGTGTTTTCACTTCATCAACTACTTGATTTGAAAGACGTAAACGTGTGTCATACATCGTTAATAGAATTCCTTCAATTTCTAAATCTGGATTTAGTCGACCTTGAACTATTTTAATCGTATTTAATAATTTCCCTAATCCCTCTAAGGCAAAGTATTCACATTGAACTGGAATCATAATTGAATCAGCTGCAACAAGTGAGTTTACTGTTATCAAACCAAGAGAAGGAGAGCAATCTATAATGATGAAATCATAATTGTCTTTGATTTTATCTAGTGCGTTTTTAAGCTTATATTCACGATTTGGCAGATTAATCATTTCTAATTCAGCACCGACCAAATCAATATGAGATGGAAGAATATCCAAATTTGGATTACTTGTTTTAATGATGAATTGATCAGGATGTACATCGTTAATAATACAATCGTAAATATTTCCAGCACTATTTGGGTCCAAACCAACTCCAGACGTAGCATTAGCTTGCGGGTCAGAATCAACAATTAATGTTCTGTATTCTAAAACCCCTAAACATCCACCTAAATTAATAGCAGTGGTTGTTTTACCTACTCCTCCTTTCTGATTTGCAATTGCAATTATTTTACCCATCGATGTTTTATAATAAGATGTAAAGATACATTATTGAAGTCAATTTTATTGGATAACATTGATAGAGTTTTCAACGAAATATGAAAATAATTTTTCTGGTTTGAAAGTCCATTAAATAATTTAGGAAATTATGATTTTAAACTTCTTCTGCTAACTGTCTTTCATACATTTCAGCATAAATTCCGTTCAAATTCAATAATTCTTGATGGCTTCCCATTTCTTCAATGTGATGACCGTTCAAAACAATAATATTGTCAGCGTTTCGAAGTGAAGATATTCTATGTGAGACAATTACACCTGTTTTGGCAGCAAATTCTCCCTTCAGGTTTTTCAATATAATTTCCTCTGTTTCGGTATCAACCGCAGAAAAACAGTCATCCATTAAGAGTAATTTTGGATGGCGTAGTAATGCTCTTGCAATACTAACTCGTTGCTTTTGTCCACCAGATAAATTTACCCCACGCTCACCCAACAATGTTTTCATACCATCAGTAAATTGTTGAATATTGTGGTAAACGTGTGCTTTTTTTGCAGCATCCACGACTTCTTGATCCGAAACTTTAGGTTCGATAGATCCAAATTTTATATTGTTTTCTATGGAATCTGAAAACAAAAACACTTCTTGTGGAATTACGGCAGATTGATTTCTATACGCATCTAAATTGATTTCTTTTAAATCAACACCATCAATTAATATTTGCCCACTATCTGGATCGAATTGTCGCATGATAAGATTCAAAATAGTAGATTTACCACTACCAGTACTTCCAACTATACCCAAAGTTTCACCTGGTGGAATTTCAAAGGATATGTTGTTTAATGCAGTAAGTCCAGAATTGGGATAAGTGTAGGTAACTCCTTTAAATTCAATGTGCCCATTAAATTTAAATCGATGTAAGTTCGTGTTTACTATTTCTGGTTCAACTTTTAAAAATTCATTTATACGTTCTTGCGAAGCAGCAGCTCTTTGAATAACTGAAGTTACCCATCCTACAGAGGCAAATGGCCAAGTTAAATTGTTGACAAAAAAAATAAAAGCAAGAATTTGACCCAAAGTAATCGATTTATTATAGGTCATTATCCCGCCTAAATAAATTGATAAAACTGTACTCAATCCAATCAAGAAAATTATCGTTGGCATGAACAGTGAATTCACCAAGACCAATTTCATTTGACGTTTTTTGTATTCTTCTGTATTTTCGTCAAATTTCTTCTGTACTTCCGATTCACGTGTGTACGCTTTCAGAACACGAATTCCTGAAAATGACTCTTGTACTAAAGTTGAAATGAAGGATTGTTGTTCTTGAACTTCTCCACTCAACGCATTCATTTTACTTGAAACTTTATAAATTAAGAACGACATTAAAGGCAGGGGAAACAAAACGAATAATGTCAGATAAAGGTCAATTGCAATCATTTCTCGAATAACCATGGTGAAAAGAACCATCAAGTTAATTGTATACATAATACCAGGACCAAGGTATTGACGAACTTGAGTAACATCCTCAGAAATTCGATTCATTAAATCACCCGTATTGTTCTTTTTGTAGAAATTATAGTTCAATCTTTGGTACTGATCATAGACTTCATTTTTTAGGTCGTATTCTATAAATCGACTGGTGATAATTATAGTTTGTCTTGTCAAGAACAAAAAGAATCCTTTTCCCAAGGAAAGTAACATGTATATCCCGCCGATTTTTAAGGACAAAATAAGCGCATCGTTAAAACTGCCTATTTCACCTGTTCCCATTAGTTTGTCGACTGTGGATTGAATAAATAAAGGCATTTTAACCCCAAAATAATTGGATAGTATAATGAAAAGGATACCCAAAAGCATTCTCCATTTGTATTTGATGAAATATTTGTTGAGATAGCTGAGTGACTTCATGCGATTAATTTCCTATTTTTGCGACGCGAAATGAATTGCTTGCAAAATTAGTGATTCGGGTTGATAAAAACCTTTAAATTAAATCGGAATTATGATCGAAGTTAAAAACTTTTCTGACGTCAATTTGGAAGAAAATCCAGTGATTGCTCAAATGAGTGAGTTTAATCATGAACAATTGTTGTTTTGCAATGACAATGCCACAGGTCTAAAAGCTATCATTGCAGTCCACAATACTGTATTGGGTCCAGCTCTAGGGGGGACGCGTATGTGGAGTTACGCGAATGAAATGGATGCATTGAATGATGTTTTGCGTCTTTCTCGAGGTATGACTTATAAAAATGCTATTTCAGGACTTAATTTAGGTGGTGGAAAAGCTGTCATTATTGGCGATTCGCGTACGATGAAATCAGAAGCTTTGTTCCGTCGTTTTGGAAAATTCGTAAACAGCTTAGCCGGAAAGTACATTACCGCAGAAGATGTAGGTATTAGTACAATGGATATGAACTGGGTATCTATGGAAACAAATCACGTTGTTGGTTTACCGGGTAAAAGTGGCGACCCATCTCCAGTAACTGCTCATGGAGTTTATATGGGAATGAAAGCGGCGGCTAAAATTCAATTTGGATCAGATAACCTTGCGGGCAAAAAAATTGCTGTACAAGGAGTAGGTCATGTTGGTGAATATTTAGTGAAATTCTTAGCGAAAGAAAACGCAGATATTTATATTACAGATATGCACGAATCAACATTACAACGTGTGGCAAAAGAATACGGAGTTAAAGTTGTTGGCCTAGAAGAAATTTACGACATCGACATGGATATTTATGCACCATGTGCTCTGGGTGCAACGGTGAACGATGACACTTTAGGACGTTTAAAATGTTCAATTATCGCTGGTGCGGCAAATAACCAATTGCAAAATGAAAATGTTCATGGAGTACAGCTGATGGAAAAAGGAATTATTTATGCTCCTGATTATGCTTTGAATGCAGGAGGAGTAATCAATTGCTATTCAGAAGTGAAAGGTTTGACTTCAAGCTGGGCGATGGCGCAAGCAGATGAGATTTACAGCACAATTTTGAACATTGTAAACCGTTCAAAATCAGAAAATATACCAACATATAAAATTGCCAATATCATGGCAGAAGAACGCATTGCCCAAATCGGTTCTGTGAAATTACCAATGTAAGTTATGCTAAATAGAAGACATCTTCGAATTAAAGTTTTACAAGCCTTATATGCCTATTTTCAATCGGATGAAGAAAATTATCCAAGAGCGGAAAAGGAAATGATGACGGCTTTGACCAAAATTTACGACTTATATTTGTATTTTTTGTTGACGTTTCCGGAATTTAAAACAATTTCGGAAAACCAATTCGAGGAGAGAAAGAAGAAAATTCGTCCGAGTGATGAGGATTTAAATCCAAATTTAAAATACATCAATAATCGACTTATTACTCAAATTGAAGAATCATTCGTTATAAACAGGGATGCGAACGAGCAAAAGGTGAATTGGGAAGGAGCCGAGAATCAAGAATTGTTGCGTAAGGTCTTCACTCAAATCAAGGAAAGCGAGACGTATTTTAGCTTCATGTCCAATGAAATGGATAGTTATGAAGACGACCAATCGTTCATGATAGAATTGTTTAAAGAAGAAATTGCGAATTCCGAAATTTTATATAGTCATTTTGAAGAAGAGAATATCAATTGGATAGATGATATTGATTTAGTTTGTTCAATGGTTATTAAAACTTTGAAAAATTTCACAACGGAAAGTGCAGATATTTTACCTTTATACAAAGATAAAGATGACGAAATATTTTTTGTGAAAGAATTATTGCGTAAAACGATAAAAATGAATCAAGAAAATGAAAGTTTAATTGATGAGTTGACAAAAAATTGGGAGTTGGATCGAATTGCTAAAATGGATGTTATTCTAATGAAAATGGCCATTACAGAAATGCAAGTCTTTTCAAATGTGCCGACTAAAGTTACGCTGAACGAATACATCGAAATTTCGAAATTCTACAGTACTCCAAAAAGTAATTCTTTTATAAATGGTGTTCTTGACAAGGCTATCACTCGTTTAACAGAAGAAAATAAAATAAACAAGGTAGGTAGAGGTTTAATGAATTAATAAAGTACAATGAAAACAATTCTTCGGATAAATTTATTGGCAATTGCATTGGTCATTTCTTCATGTGGCGGAAGTGATATAGTTGAAGTCGGGAACAAAACAACTATGGAAATAGATCCGGTTTTTGATGCCGGAAAAGTATTGAAAGGTGAAAAAATTGACGCCCAATTTAAAATTAAAAATACGGGCTCTTATCCGCTTGTTGTTGCAGAAGTGAAAGGCTCATGCACGTGCACAGTTGCTGATAAACCAAAAGACCCTATAATGCCAGGTGAAAGTTATGTTATTCGTGCTTATGTTGATACGGATAGAACTGGAACCGGAGCAATTAGTAAATCAATAACAATTGTAGCAAATACTGACCCCTCTATTTCAAGTGTTGTAGTGAAGGGAATTGTAATGAATAAATAATAAAAATAGAAACAAATAAATAGTAAGTATGTCACAACAAATAATAATGTTGGTTTTAATCTTAGTAGTTTTTTACTTCTTCATGATTCGACCACAAATGAAAAAACAAAAGGAGCTTAAGAAATTTCGTGAAAACTTGAAAGCTGGAGATAAAGTGGTTACCATTGGTGGTATACATGGGAAAATATTGGAGATGAATGATGCGACAGTATTGATTAGTTCAGAAGGTAGTAAACTACGTTTGGATAAATCTGCAATTGCACAATCATTTGAAGAAACAGTTTTGGCTCCAAAATAAGTCAATTAATAATTCAAAGAGAAATGAGGGCTGTTTAGTCCTCATTTTTTTTTGCCTTTGACCCAGCCCTTTTCGTTTTCCGCTTAATCTTTTTGTATTCTTTGTATTTGGTTTTATATTCTTTTTGTGAAACTTTAAATTCGGCATTGTTTAAAGGTTTAATATCCCAGTCGAAGTCTATTCGTTTGGCAATTATATCATGGATTACAACTTCGGTTATCCAATCCTCTCCATAAGGATCGTATTGAATATTTAAGTCTTGATCCCAAATTTTACCCATACCTTCATAAATATTCGCATGCAAGTTGCCTCTATATTTCGAAACAATTTCAGAAACTGTTGTTCCAGTTTCTCTATGAATCAATTTCATTAATAGGATTCCTTCGCTAATATATAAGTCTCGGATGTCATATAAAAACTGGTCTTTTAATGTCTTATGTGCCTCTTTACCGTATTTTCTGCGTTTTCTTTTTTTGTCAATATTTGCTAAATCGGATTCAAAATCTAGTAAATAGGCCTTTGCTTGGAGTGCAAGAGGGTAAACTCTTCTTAATTGATTTAGTGCAATTCTATATTTGGAACCAAAGTTTTTTTCAACTTGCATCTCCCTAATTTCTTGATACAGCTCCACGGGAGGGACGGCTTGAGCTATCAACAATTTACTGGTTAAACAAAAAAGGAGAATGACTAATAGTCGCATTTTTATTATTTGTATTTTTATATTAATTACAACACACTTATTATGCAGGCAAAAATACTGCCACTTTGTTTGAATTTTTTATTACTTGCTTTATTTTTTTCCTGTTCTGAGCAGTCGACATGTAAATATTGTGAAAAATGTGGTGAAAATTTAGAATATGATTTATTTCCTCATCAAAACGTTCCAATTAGAGATAAAGTTGAAACGAAATTGGGCACAATGGTAGTAGTGGACGATGAATTTGTTGAGAATAAAATGAAAATTGAGAAAGTATTTGGAGGACAATGGGATTTTTGTCGTTGTATTTTAGCGAATGATTCATTAGATAGACTAATAAAAAACAATGCAGAATTGGATGATACTTTCATGAAAGCATTTGATGAAGTAGATCAAAAATGCAAGGCGTTTTTGGTTATGTCACCTAATAAAACACCAGAGGAACGTATTACTCACGAAAATAAGATTGAAAATTGCCTGAAGGCTGCTAAAAGATGAATCTAAAAGAAACCATGTTCCAACTTAAAAAATTAAAACGGTGGGCAGACTAGGTAAGAAGAAAATAATTTCGTAGTTTTGTATTGTGAGAAAAATCATCGTAATATCGTTACTCTTAAGCTTTTTTGTGGTGCTTTCACCGCGATCGCTTTGGCACAACCACAATCATGATGAATCCAAATCTTCTTTACATTTAACTTCTGAACACACAAATCAATTCGAAGCTTCTGATTGCTTTGTGTGTGATTTTAACTTAAGTTTATTTACAGTTCAAAGTGCTTTCGTTTTTGAAAAATACAGCAACCAAGTTGTCTCAAAACCAATTACAAAAGAAAGCATTGTCAATTCTGACTTCTATTATTGTCAGCCGCAAAGAGGTCCTCCATATTTGATGTAAACAGTATTTATCCTGTCTATATTAGTCAGGTAGTAAAATCTCACATCAAATTATCATGAAACTTAAATTTATTGGACTAATCCTTTTGGGGTGGTCAAATCTTATTTATTCACAAAATTGCAATTTAAAAATAAATGGCATAGTTACAGATCTCCATGATGGAATGCCTGTAGCTAATGCAAAAATTTTCGTTAAAGGATCTTCGATTTCAATAGTAACGGATTCTTTAGGTCGCTATACTTTTGAAAATATTTGCCCAGGAAACTACCAAATGATTTGCATACACCATATTGGTTGTGAACCTGTTAAAAAAGAAATCGTTTTTTCGAAAGATACAACGGTGAATTTTAGTTTGGAATATCATTTGTTGGAACTTGATGAAACTCTTATTGTTCATTATGTTCTGGATAACTCACCAATTTCAGTGGTAAAGCTGAGTGAATTAGATAGACTAAATGGAGCCGGCAAAACACTTGGTGAGCAATTGAAACAAATTCCTGGAGTTCAAACTTTGTCGACAGGCGGTAGTATTTCAAAACCAGTGATTCATGGAATGCATAGCAACCGAATTGTTTTAATGAACAACGGTGTTCGGCAGGAAGGTCAGCAATGGGGAAGTGAACATGCTCCGGAAATCGATCCATTTTTGTCCACTGAAATATCAGTAGTTAAAGGAGCTAGTGCTGTAAAGTACGGTCCTGAAGCTATTTCAGGAGTGCTTTTATTGGCACTTGGGCCTTGGGCAACAAAGAACGGTTGGGTTGGTGAATTGTCGACTGGCTATTTTTCAAATGGTCGGCAAGGTTATCTTTCTGGTAAAATTGAAAATTCTTCGTCACGCATCAAAGGATTGTCATTCCGAGCTCATGGCACGTTGAAAAAAAGCGGCAATATTTCGGCTCCCAATTATGTGATGGGCAACACTGGATTTGAGGAATATAATTTTTCTATCGCTAGCAGATATATCCGAAAGAAGAATTCAATCGAAGTATTTTATTCTCAATTTAATACAAAATTAGGTATTTTTTCGGGTTCACATATTGGAAATATAAGTGATTTGCAGGCAGCATTCGAAGCAGATGAACCACTTGTGAAAAGTAGTTTTACCTATGATATTGTTTCACCAAGACAACAAATCAATCACGACCTTTTCAAAGCAAAAGCAGAACGGGCATGGAATAGCAAACAAAATAGTGAACTGACCTATTCGCGGCAAACAAACGATCGATTTGAATTTGATGTAGCCAAAGGTTTCGGAACAATCAAGCCTAAAAATGAGCCGGATTTTAGATTATTACTAACAACGCATTCTATAGATTTTATACATAAATCGAAATGGACAGATAGATTGGAAACGCAAATAGGTTCTCAATTTCAATTCCAAAAAAATGCGCGAGCGGGGCGTTATCTCGTCCCAAATTTTTATAAAAATATGGGCGGTATTTTCGCAGTAGGAAATTATCACATCAATAATTGGGACTTTGAGGCTGGAGCGAGATACGACTATGTTCGGTTGGAAGCTTTTTATTATAAGGGTGATTCTTTGGTAAGTCCAATTAAGAGCTTTGGAAATACAAGTGCTACTTTAGGAATTTCTCGATCATTTGGACATCATTGGCTAACGAAACTCAATATTGGAACGGCATGGCGTCCGCCAAGTATTAGTGAGCTTTATAGTAATGGTTTGCATCATGGGGCTGCTGCTATTGAAGTAGGGAATTCAAACTTACGAAAAGAACAATCCAATTCTATCCAATTTGGAGGTCAGTATAAGTCCAAACGTCTGTCTGCAAATATTGATTTGTATCACATATATTTCAGTAATTACATCTATTTAAAACCAAATGGTGTCGAGTTGACTATAAAAGGTGCTTTTCCGAGTTTTATCTACGAAGCTATAAAAGCGAACTATTCTGGAATAGATTTCAGTATTGAATATCATATTACTGAAAGATTTTCATACGTTGGCAAGTACAACATGGTAAGGGTGTTGAACTTGGTTGATAATTCTTTTTTGATAGGTATTCCCACTGATAGGTTACGCAATGGCTTGATGTTTAATTTGAAAGAAAAAAAGCAAAGTAAATTAAATATTTTATTGAACAGTGATTATGTGTTCAAACAGAACCGATTTGAGGCCAATGCAGATTATGTTGATCCACCTTCAGATTACCTGTTGTTTAACATGGAAATTAATTATGTATTACAAATAAAAGAGAAAACAATACAATTTGCCCTTACGGCAGATAATTTACTAAACAAATCATACCGAGATTACATGAACCGTTTCCGTTATTTCACGGATGAAATGGGGAGAAATATCGGTGTAAAAATTAATTTTAAATTTTAAAAATAGACACAATGAAAAAATTCAATTTAATAATATTCGCAATATTGATAGTGGCAATTAACTTTTCTTGCAAAAAAGATAAACCTGTTCCAGTTGCTAATCCACCCGTTCAAAATGAAGAAGAATTAATTACAACGATGAAATTAACTTTTCTAGACTCCAGTGGAGTAAATCCGAGCATGACATTTATTTTTCAAGACATCGATGGACCTGGTGGAAATTTACCTACTTTATTTGATACAATTCGATTGAATTTAAGTAAAACATATTTTGTGAGTTTAGAATTGTTAAACGAATCTGTATCTCCCGCGGAAAACATTAGCGATGAAGTTCTCGCAGAAGGGGCACAACATTTGTTTTGTTTCGAAACGGCAATAGGAGGGAACTTATTGATTAATCGAACAGATTCAGATGGGACTTATGAAATTGGTTTATCTAGTAAATGGACAACAATGAATGTTTCAAATGGCAGTGTTTTGATAAAGCTCAAGCATCAACCGGGAATAAAGAATGGTTTATGCGATGTCGGAGAAACCGATATAGAGCTCGATTTTAAGGTTGAAATTCAATAAAGAATCAAATCAAAAGTAAGAGCCCAAAACGAGAAATCGTTTTGGGCTCTTTAATTATCTAACAGTTGCGGGGGAGCAACTTAACTTGGTTTCATTAATAATAAATCGCTCTTCTTACTTTGGTTACATATTTAGCCATACGAATTACTTGTTTGGTATATCCAAACTCATTGTCGTACCATGCATAAAGAACCACATTTTTACCATCATTTGATACGATTGTAGCATGAGAATCGAATACAGAACAGCACGTGTTCCCAATAATATCGCTAGATACTAACTCTGGATCAAATGAATAATAGATTTGGTTAACCAATTCACCATCTAATGCTGCGCTTTTAATAGCAGCATTAACATCGTCAACGGATGTATTATTATTCAATTCTAAACTTAAAATTGCCAAAGAACCATTTGGTGTTGGCACTCGAACGGCATTTGCAGTCAGTTTATCTTTCAACCCTGGAATTACTTTAGTTACCGCTTTCCCAGCTCCTGTTGACGTAATAACCATATTGATAGCTGCAGAACGACCTCTTCTTGGTTTGTTGTGCATGTTATCCAACAAGTTTTGGTCATTTGTATAGGCGTGAACCGTTTCAATATGACCTTTAACAACACCATATTTGTCGTTGATTACCTTTAAAATAGGGCAAATAGCATTTGTAGTACAACTTGCTGCAGAGAAAATGTTTTCATTTTCCAGGTCCAAATCTCCTTGGTTGATTCCGTAAACAACGTTTGGAATTTCTTTTCCTGGAGCTGTTAACAATACTTTACTTACACCTTTAGCTTTCAAATGGCGTCCAAGTGCTTCTCTATCCGTAAATACACCAGTATTGTCGATAACCAACGCATTGTTGATTCCGTAAGCAGTATAATCAATGTCTTCAGGATTTTTAGCATCTATCATCAAAACAGGGTTACCGTTCATAATAATAGCTTTTCTTTTCAAATCTACATCTACAGTTCCCTTGAAAGCACCATGAACAGAGTCATTGCTTAATAAAGATGCTCTTTTGATGATATCAGCATCAGAACCACCGCGTGTTACGATAGCGCGTAAACGTAATTGTTGACCTTTACCAGCTTGTTTGATTAATTCACGGGCCGCCAAACGACCGATACGACCAAAACCGTACAAAACAACATCTCTTGGAGCTGCAGTCTCAGCGTTTGAAATTTCAAAGCCTGATAATTTCTTTTCTAAAAACTCTCTTTTAGAACTAAAATTTGCTTTTTCAGTTAACCACTCATTGGCCAATTTACCTAAGTCTAATTTCGACGGGCGTAAATCCATTTGAAGTAATTCTTCAGCCAATTCGGATGTAGTGAATACATCGATAGGTTTGTTCACTACATTTCTTGAATATTTGTGCAAATTCAAGATCTCTGAAATAGTTGTATCCAAAAGGTGGTTTCTGAATAGAACCAATTCTATTCCTTTGTCATACAATAATTCTCCTACTTTGCTTGCTAGTTTAACAGCAGCTCTTTCTCTCTCCACATGTGAATTGAGTTCTTTCTCATAGCCTACAGCTGACTCCATTTTACTTGTAAATATTTGGTAAATAATTAATTACAAATGAAATAAGGCTAATTACCAGAGATAATTAGCCTTATTAATTTTAACCAAGATAAGCCTTCAATAGCTTGTTTCTCGAGGCATGTCTCAATCGACGTATTGCCTTTTCTTTAATTTGACGAACACGTTCTCTTGTCAAATTGAATTTAGATCCAATTTCTTCAAGCGTTAATCCGTGATTCATTCCAATTCCAAAGAACAAACGAATAATTTCTCTTTCTTTATCAGTAAGTGTGCTTAATGAACGCTCAATTTCTTTTTGTAATGATTCTGCCATTAAGACGTGATCGGCTTTTGGAGAATCAGCATTGGCCATTACATCCATCAATGTTCCACCATCTTCCGCTGTGGAAAGTGGTGCATCCATAGATACGTGACGACCCGACACGTTCAAACTTTCTTTAATTTTATCTTCAGGAACTTCTAAAGCTTCGGCCAGTTCTTCTGCGGAAGGTGGGCGCTCATATTCTTGCTCCAAACGAGAAAACGCTTTGTTGATTTTATTCAAAGAACCAACTTGGTTCAAGGGCAAACGGACAATACGAGCTTGTTCAGCCAAAGCTTGCAAAATCGATTGACGAATCCACCATACAGCGTATGATATGAATTTAAATCCACGGGTTTCGTCAAATTTTTGCGCGGCTTTAATCAAACCTAAGTTTCCTTCATTGATTAAGTCAGGAAGTGTAAGTCCTTGATTTTGATATTGTTTAGCAACTGAGACAACAAATCTTAAATTCGCTCGAGTTAATTTCTCTAAAGCCAATTGATCACCTTGTTTGATTTTACGCGCCAACTCAACTTCTTGTTCAGCCGTGATTAATTCTTCACGTCCGATGTCTTGTAAGTATTTATCTAAGGATTGGCTTTCGCGGTTGGTTATTGATTTGGTTATTTTTAGTTGTCTCATGTACTTATTTCGGTTTATGTTGTCTGGGTTCGCGCGCGTTTTTAATCTTCTTGGAAACGGATGCAAAGGTACGACCAAAAAAAGCTCATTTCCAAAAGTAAATGCACTTTTTGTTAAACATTTTTAAGCTGCAAATATCGTGCCTAGTTTAAAGTCTAAATCCTCTGTAGTTTTTCTTTTTTTCTAGTAGGAGTTAGGACTTCGATAAGTATTCCGCTATTAACGCTATTTAAAGGGGTAACCCTATTAATTGTTTTAAGTTTCTGCTAATAAATTGATTAGAACTCCAGAATTAAAAAGCTGTTGCAGAAGTTGCTGTTAAATATAGTTAAGTAGAATGATGCTACATTACCTATAAAACCTACCTTTGTAAATGTAAACAGTGAACTATGCGTATTGAATTTTGGAAATACCAAGGGGCAGGAAATGATTTTATTTTTCTTGACAATTTTACAGGAAAATATGACGAACTGACAATTTTACAGATTGCTAAATTGTGCGACAGACGATTTGGAATTGGTGGCGATGGTTTGATTAAGATAAACACGGACAAAAATGCAGATTTCGAAATTGACTATTACAATGCCGATGGTACGAAGAGTTTTTGTGGAAATGGAGCTCGATGCTCCGTGCGTTTTGTAAATGAAAACATTTTAAAACGCAATTTATATACATTTAATGCAATTGATGGCATTCACGATGCACAATTGGAAGGTGAAAATATAAGTTTAGAAATGAAAGACGTTTCTCAAGTTGAAATAGGAGATAACGGTACTTTTGTTCTACAAACAGGTTCCCCGCATTTTATTAAATTCAATAAAGACATTGATAATGCTGACCTGGTAGCTTATGGTAAATCTATTCGCTACAATGAACTTTACCGTGAGAAGGGTGTAAATGTAAACTTAGTCGAAGAGTTAGGTGAGAATATAATAGGCATTCGCACCTACGAACGAGGTGTTGAGGATGAAACGTTGTCTTGCGGAACAGGAATTACAGCAGCGGCAATAGCTTACGCAGTTAAAAATGAAATTTTTGGTGATAATCATATTTTTATTAAAGCAAAAGGTGGCGATTTGGAAGTAAAGTTTTTTACTAAAGATACAAAGTCATTTAATAAGATACGGCTTATTGGTCCAGCTGAATATGTATTCAAAGGAGAAATGGATGTTTGAACTAACGAAAGTGAATAGCGTTGAATTAGGTTCTTCTGAAATTTTACAGAAAGGCGTCTTTTTATGGATTTGGCAACCTGAAAACACGCCCCCACATTTGGGGATTTCAATGGATGGTAAGTATTTTAGTTTACAGTATGAAAAAATGCAATTTGAATTATCTGTCCAAAATATATTTGAAATTATCGAGCGGAAACAGATAAGCATAATGTGGCTTCAAATACAAGTTGAAAATCACAATGTCAGAGATATATTTTTAAATTATGTGAGTTGTTCCATAAATAATTGTTCTTGTATACAGCCGATTCTGGATATTTTTAGCGTAAGTAAAAATGGTGCAATTCTATTTGACTTACTCGAATCTCTTGAATCAAAAAGAATATTGGGTAAGCTGTTTCACAAAAATTTACCAAAAAAATTCACCCACATTAATCCTTATACAAGAGAAGATGTAACCGAACATTTATTGAATTTGCAGACGTGATTAAAAACGATAAAATAGCGTTGCGTACAGTTAGAATTATAGATTTTCCTAAAATTTATGAATGGGAGAATAATCCTGATAATTGGATAGTTTCTGAAACAGAAAAACAATATACCTTTAATGAAATAAGCCTATTAAGTGAATCGGCTGAAGATATTTTCGAAACCAGTCAGCTCAGATTAATCATTGAAACCAATGACGATAGTGAAAGCATAGGAACATTGGATCTTTTTCAAGCAGATTTTGATGAAAAATCAGCTCATATAGGTATATTAATTGCAAACGACAAACACAGACGAAAAGGGTATGCGCAAGATGCTATTCAACTTGTCAGTGAATTTTGTGCTCAAGTACTATCTCTTGATAAAATATATTGCACTATACATTCATTTAATTCTGCGAGTCTCGAATTATTTAAAAAATGTGGTTTTCAAAAAGTTGAAGAAGGAAAAGAGAATCCTATATTTGATTCGAATTCAGATGATGTTATCAAAATGATATTATGGCTAAAAAAATAATTATTGCTCTCCTTGCTGTTGGACTTGTTGTTGGAATCTTATTTAAAGATAAGCTTGTAATACTCTGTTATTCAGCTTCAAAAACTTCCAATTTAGAAATGAAAAGCTTCTTTATCTCTGAACCAATGGATTTACAAGAATTGTCAGCAAAACTTAAAAAAGATGGTTTTATTAAATCATCAGGTGGGATAATTGCACTTGGGAAATATAAAAATCTGAACAAGGACAATATTGCTTTGGGTAAATACAATATTGAAGCTAGAACTAGCCTTAGAACTTTATTGAATGGCTTTTGTTTGAATGCATTAGGAAATGGAAACGCTGAAGTAGAGGTTGATGTAGTAGTGCCAAACGTTCGCTTTCTGGAAGATTTAGGAAGTAAATTGGCTACTAAAACGCTAGTTGATAGCGCTGAGTTCGTTAAAATGATAAATAGCTCAGAAACCTTGAGTAAATACGGCTTTACAAGAGAGCAATTGCCTTCCATGTTTCTCCCGAATACCTACAAAATGTATTATGATACTGATGCCAATTCATTTTTGGAGAGAATGGCAAAGGAGTTTAAAAACTATTGGAAGCCGGTAAGATTGGAAGCATTGAAAGCTGTTGGATTAAAATCACCTTCGGAAGCTGTTACTCTCGCTAGTATCGTTTACAGTGAGCAATCAAAACAACAATCAGAATGGCCGATAATCGCTGGCTTATATTTGAATAGAATTGATCAAGGCATTCCTTTGCAATCTGATCCAACATTTAAGTTTTGCTGGGGAAAAAAATTAGACAAGGTTCAAAGACTCTTGAATGAACATAGAAATATAAAATGTAATTATAATACGTATCAAATTAAAGGATTGCCACCAGGACCAATTTGCATCCCGCCAATAGGAGTTGTTTCGGCTGTTTTAAATCCAACCAAGCACGATTATATTTTCATGGTGGCTGAACCTTCATATTCTGGAAAACATTTATTTTCAAAGAACTATTCGGAACATAATGCTAACGCCAGAATCTTTCAAAGATGGTTGGCCGGTGAATTGGCAAAAAACAACTAATTTAATCCAATGAAAAGAAGAACCCTTTTTAAATTTGGAGTCATTGGTGGATTTCTGGGGCTAACTCAGCCAGTAAGAGCAGCAGAATTTTTGGTTAATTCAGCAAAGAATAAAATCAAAGGACCAATTGTTATTTCAACATGGTCACACGGAATAGAAGCAAATAAAGGTGCTTGGGAAGTATTGTCTACTGGTGGAAACGCATTAGATGCTGTAGAAAAGGCTGCTCGTATTACGGAATCTGATAGAACAAATAGAAGCGTTGGTATTTCGGGTCGGCCAGACAGAGATGGACATGTTACTTTGGATGCTTGCATTATGAATCACGAATCTAAATGCGGAGCAGTTGGTTTTGTGGAAGGATATGAACATCCTATTTCTATTGCTCGTTCTGTAATGGAAAATACGCAACATGTTATGTTAGTAGGTGAAGGCGCTGAAGACTATGCAAAGTGGATTGGATTTAAAAAAATAAAATCACCGATAAAGGAGGTTCAAAAAGAGTACAAAGAATGGAAAAAGGAAAACAAGGCCTTATTTGAAAAACCGATAATTAACCACGAAAACCACGATACAATCGGAATTATAGCTTTGGATGAACATGGTAATTTGTCTGGTTCATGCACTACGAGTGGTTGGGCGTATAAACTGCATGGCAGACTTGGTGATTCACCGATAATTGGCGCAGGTTTATTTGTCGACAATGAAGTTGGAGCTGCTGTCGCTACAGGTTTAGGAGAGGCCATAATACGTATTGCCGGAAGTCACACTGTTGTGGAATTGATGCGGCAAGGAATGTCGCCAGAAAATGCTTGCAAAGCTGCTGTTGAACGAATAATAGCAAAACACGATGATTTAACTGGATTACAATGTGGATTCTTAGCTTTAAATAAAGACGGAGAATACGGTGGATATTCTGTGTATAATGGCTTCAATTTTGCAATGAGAACAAATGAATTTGAAGGAATGAAAGACGCACCTTTCAACAGATCGTGGTAATATGATAATGAAAGCGCTTATAGTATTAATTGGAATGGGAATTTCCTTACTAAGTTATTCACAAACTATGGAGCTTAATTGGCAAGTCTTAAATCCATTAAATAATTCGTGGTTAGACTTTGGTAATAAAGGAAGTGTTCAGGAAGCTTTTTTGAACGCTGGAGAATTGCCTGACCCTTTCATTGGGAAGAATGAAGAATTGTATCAGTGGATGGAAAACCATCAATGGCAATTGACATCTCGATTTGAATTAACAGATGAAACGTTCAATCGAGAATTTTTAGAATTGAATTTTTTCAATGTCGACACGTATGCAGAGATCTTTTTGAACGACTCTTTAATCGGAAAAACAGATAATGCATTTCGACCCTATTCATACGATATTAAGCCTTTTGTAAAACTTGGTGGAAATCATATTAAAGTAATTTTCACTTCACCCGTTGATTATCATAAAGAAGATTACAAAAATGCTAAAACAAAGTTGCCAACTCCGAACGATGTAAATAAAATATCAATAGCTCCATATTCTCGAAAACCTCAATATCAATTCGGTTGGGATTGGTCGTTGCGAATGAACACTATGGGTTTTTGGAAACCTGTTGAGGTTAATGCATTCGATGGCAATAGAATAACTTTAAAAAACATACAAATTACTTCTATAGAATCGAATAAAGCAGAAGTTCTATTTCAAATTCACACGAAAGTAAAGCTTAAAGAAGATCTAATTTGGCAAAGTGACCAATTTGGAGAGTACATTTTGAAGGCTGGTCAAAAAAGTTTTCAATGGAAAGTCACAATTGAAAAACCCGAGTTATGGTGGCCAAAAGGTCAAGGAAAACAGTATTTGTACAATGATTTATGGGTTTTAAAAAATAAATCAGGAGAAACAGTTGATCAGGTGCCAGTTCGATTTGGCGTTAGAAAGTCAAAATTGGTTCAAGAAAAAGATGAAATTGGTACGAGTTACGAAATTCATGTCAATGATAGAGCAATATTTTGTAAAGGAGGTGATTACATCCCTCAAGATATTTTTCCAGCAAGAGTAACTAGAGATCAGATTCGAAAAATGGTTGAAGACATGGAGAAAGCCAACTTTAATATGGTTAGAGTCTGGGGTGGAGGATATTATCCGGATGACTATTTCTTTGAACTGTGCGATGAAAAGGGGATTATGGTTTGGCAAGACTTTATGTTTGCTTGTGCCATGTATCCTGGTGATGACGAATTTTTAGCCAATGTTAAGGAAGAATTTGATTATCAAATACCACGAATTTCAAGTCATCCTTCGGTTGTTTTATTTAACGGAAACAACGAAGTCGATGTAGCTTGGAAAAATTGGGGTTTTCAGGCTCGCTATTTGATTTTTGGAAGTGAAGCAGATAAAATAGAACAAGACTATAAACGACTTTTTCAAAGTTTTTTACCCGAGAGAATAAGCTACTGGAGCACCATTCCATATATACATACTTCGCCATTGAGTAATTGGGGTAAGGTAGAATATTACGACAGCGGATCTCAACACTATTGGGGTGTTTGGCATGGAAAAGACCCAATTGAAGATTTTGGAAAAAAGAGCGGTAGATTCAATGCGGAATATGGCTTCCAATCTTTCCCACAAATGTCAACAATAAAAACATTTGCGACCGAAAGTGACTTGGATTTAGAATCAGATGTGATGAAGCATCACCAGAAAAGTTATGTTGGAAACGGAATGATGCTAAAACATGCAAAAATCTTATTTGGTCAACCAAAGACGTTTGAACAATTTGTGTATTATTCTCAATTAACCCAAGCAAAAGCGGTGGGAATAGCAATTTCTTCTCATCGTATCCAAGCGCCGAGATGCATGGGGACGTTGTATTGGCAAGTGAATGACTGTTGGCCAGCACCGTCTTGGTCGAGTATTGACTATTTCGGGAATTGGAAACCGTTGCATTATCAAGTGCAAAAAGATTATGAAGATATTACCATTGTAGAAAAAATTGAAGAACTCGATAAAGAAGATTATTATTTAGTCAATGGTTCCGGATATTCGCAAGAATTAAAGATCACTTGGAATATTTATTCTTTAGATGGAAAGTTGCTAAAAGCAGATAGTTGCATTGAAGAGTCGTACACGAATAAGTCAATTCAATTGGCTCAATATTTAAGTGAAGAGAAATGGAGAAAAGAAAATTATGTAATTAATTTTCAAATTCATGAAAAGGATAAACTATGGGCCGATAGAACTTTTTTGCATTTGCCTAAGGATGAAAAAAGAGAAGCCAATCATAAATTTGAAGCGAGTATATCTTATGATTTAACCAATAAGACAGGAACGCTGACCATAGAAAATACTTGTTTTATAAATTCGTTATGGATAACCAGCACTAATAATGGGGTGTTCTTTAAACAAAATTTATTGCACTTATTACCAGGAAAACACACCATAGATTTTGTCTCAGAAAAGTTAATTTCAATCGAACATTTGGACTTTAAACATCTTTAGTAATTAATTTTGTTCTTTTTTTCAATTGAATTTTCTATATAAATTTGGATAAATAGCCGAATGAGATTGACTGATGTTTTCATTTAACTTCTAGCTTTTAATTTGAACTTCTAAGTTTAACAAAGCTTGATTAAAATTTATTTTTGACTTTTTAGGCACGCGCCAAAAATTAAGTGATCTATTGAAAAGCCAGTTTTATTAATGGAAATGGGTTATTTCATTCGTTTTTCACAAGTATATACAAATGCAGGAGGGAAATTCCAAAATGTATAATTGACTTTTACTCTTGGAAATTTAGTTTTCAAATAATTTTTAGATTGCAGAGAATATTGGAATTGAGTCATCAGTCCGTTCGTTGACAAAGAGTTTTTCGCTGCTGTTACAATGCTTTCGCGTAAATCTTTTGAAAAATTAGCCAATGGTAAAGATGAAATTACGACATCAGCCTTATGGATATTATAATGTTCAAGATACTGGCTAATTTTTTCGGCACTGTCATGAATAAAATGACAACGTTTATCGGTAATGTTTGTTTTTAGATTATGGTAAAATTGATCGTGTAATTCAAAAACCAACAATTGGGCATCAGGAGCCATTCGCTCTAATATTTCTCTGGTAAAAACCCCAGTTCCAGGTCCTAATTCAACAATTGTTTTTGCCTTCGAAAAGTCAATTGACGATAGCATTTTATCTGTTAAGGATTTAGAGCTCGGACGCATCGAACCAACAAGTTTTTTATTCTTGAAAAATTCTTTAAAAAAATCACGCTTCTCCATCCAACTCTTCCTTGATCATTAGTTTCCCGTTATGTAATATACCTAGAACCTTGGCATCATATTCTTTACCAATGAAAGGGCTGTTTTTGCTCAAAGATATAATTTCATTTTCATCAAAAATCCATTTTTCATTTAATGAAAAGAGCGTTAAATCTATTTTACTTCCAATTTCGATAGTGCTCTGAGGAATTTCTAGAATATCGCGAACTCGCTTCCCTAAAATTTCACAGATCATATCCACTTCGAAGTTTTTGTCAGCTGCTAAATTAGGGAATAATGTTTGTAGCTGTAATGATCCAAAAGCTGCATGGTCAAACTCGATTTCTTTCTCCTCTAAATCGCCAGGACGGTGATCAGAAACAATACAATCGATGGTCCCATCTTTCAAACCTTTCCATAAAGCCAAGCGATCGGACTCTTCTCTTAAAACAGGAAGTACTTTAAAGTTTGAATCAAAATCAAAAACAGATTCCTCAGTAAACAAAAGATTCATAATGTGTACATCTGCAGTGATGTTTTTGCTTTTCTTTTTCGCTTTTCGAATCAAATCAACAGATTCTGCAGTAGACAAACCTGTGAAATGGATTTTCCCACCAGTATATTCAGCTAATCGCAAGTTTCTTTCTAGTTGAATAATTTCAGAAATCGACGGATCAGCTTTTAAACCAGTTTGAACTGAAGCTATTCCTTCATTCACCATGCCGGAACCAGATAAACTATAATCTCGTGCAAAGCAAATCACCTTTCCACCGAAGTTTTTCGTATAAAGTAATGCCCTATATAGAATCCCAGTGCTTAAAGGTTGGTTATCATCAGAAAATAACCGAACACCATTTTGATACATATCGAACAACTCAGCAAGATTTTCACCTTTCATCTTTTCAGTAATTGTACCAATCGGATGTAGTTGTGTAGAGTGATTTTCTGCACGCTTCAATAAATATTCTATTGCAGCTTTATTGTCAACAACAGGGTTTGTAGAGGGTAAAACAGCAACGTGTGTATATCCGCCGTATGACGCAGCATCAAGTCCAGTGTCAATGTTTTCCTTATGCTCCGTACCTGGGTCGCAGAAATTGGCTTTTAAATCAACCCAACCTGGACTAAGATGTAAATCATTAGCTTGAATTAGGTACGCGTCTTTTTCTTCAATTTTTTTAGCTATTGAAAGAATGGAATCGTTTTCAATCAATACATCCATTTTTTTCCCGTTAAAGGATGATGATGAATCGTGTATTAATGCTTGCTTGATAAGTATTTTCATGGTTTAATTTAGTTTTTCCACCATCGAATAAGAGTTAATTCAACGATTAAAAATAACAAACTTAAAAGAATTGTCCAACGCCAATATTCGATTGATTTTTCTAAATCAAGTTTTGCCAAACTTTGACCTTCCTTAATTACACCAGGTGAAATATTTACAACTCCCTTTTTTTCAAATGCTTCAACAACTTCGTCTAGATCAAAAGTTTCTACATTGGATTCTTTTCTTGAATAATTCAAAGCCAATTTTCCAATTTTAGATTCTGAAATAATGTCATAAATACCAGAGGTTAATCGCTCTGTTGCTGTAGCTCCCTGAATTGAGATATAATCTAAATTACCTATGCGTTCTTTTATCGGTATGAAATCTAATTCTTTATTTATCAAATGTACAGGTTTCTCCGAATGAAGCGTTGTGTGAAGAGGATATTTATTGTCTTCTCCGATGATTAAGAAATAGGGACGTTGTTTGTGACTTAATTCCCCAACGCGAAGCAGTAAGGTACTAAACAGCGCATTACTTGTGAATGAACTAAACTCTGTTTTCAAACTACTTGCAAATAGGAATGTTTTCGAATCTGCTGAACGAATAAAAATAGGTTGCCCATTTTGAGCTTTTATGAGTGATATGTTTTGAGAATTTCCATTCAAAGCGTATAGTTTATAAAGCGAGGGTAAATTAATTTGATCAGGTTTTTTATCAAATACAGGTCTAAAGAAAGGGTCGTTATAGGCTATTTCCCGCATTTTAGTCCCATCTGTTAGAACAGAACTAACGCTCGATACACCAAGTGAATTCATTGCTGTATTCCATGATGATTTATTAAGATTAGCACCTGGAAAAACGAGTAAAGTACCTTGATTATTTTTGAAATCTTTAAGTAATTGAACCATTCCGGAGGCCATTTCATTTACCCCGTTAATTATCACCAAGTCTATATCTGAAAATTGGTCTAGTGTTAAACTATTTTGAGAAACGGATTGTGAAGTATAAAATTTATCAAGGCTGTAAACTAGTTTTACGTTGGGAGAAGCATCTGGACCATCAATTATCAAAACCTTTGCACTTTCTTTTGGTGCGTAAGTGAAATAAAAGTCATCATCAAAAAAAACTTGCTTATCGCGAATAGAGGCGGAAGCACTGCGGTAGTTTTCTTCCCCCTTTTTCAAAGTGCTTTCCATAAAGTTCACAGTACTAGTGACACTTTGATTTGCAGGAATATCTAGAAAAACATCTCTTTTTATTGATCCCATTTCAATGTGCAATTCAGCATTTACCAAATCTTTACTGCCATAATTTTTCACTTTAACTTTCAATTCGTTATTCACTCCAATTTTAATGTTCGGTTCGGTGAACCAAATTGAGTCAACGCTTAAATTGGAGTTATTTTGAGCTAAAAATTGGATAGGGTAATAGAAACTTGAATTATCCTCGGTAAGGGCTTTGGTGTCGAAGCTGTTTTTCTGGAAATCGGAAAGAATTACATATTGAATCGTGCTTATCTTTTCTTTTTCATTTCCATATTGTTCGATAAAATTTCTTTGCCAATCCATAACATCTCCCAATTTTCTAACCAATGGAGATAATTCTATCTTGTCAATGGCATCCAATGCTTGGGTTTTGCTTATTATTCGCTGCTCTAATCCGGACATTTCATTGGTGACAACTAACAGCCGGGTGTCTGTACTTGCCTTATCTATTATTCTTTTTGCACTTTCTCGAGCTTCTGAAAGCAATTCGCCTTCAGCACCTTTTTGACCCATAGAAAACGAATTATCTAAGTATATTGCTAATAATGGATTCCCTCCTGCATTTTTTTGATTACTTACCGGAATATAAGGTTGAGCAAATGCAATTATGGCAAAAAGAAGGCATAAAATTCGGCTGATAAGTATCAACCAATGTTTGAGATTTTTCGTTGCTTGATTCTCTAGTTCAACTTTTTTCAAAAAGGTTAAACTTGAAAAATACAGCGTTTTATATTTTCTGAAATTATAGAGATGTATGATAATGGGTATTATCAACAAAAGTAAGGCCCACAAAAAATCAGGGTAAACAAATCTCATGAAATCAAAGATATAGATTTAACTGGCTTAGTCATTTTTCAGTTCACTTTTTTATGCATTTTTAATTTCGTCTATCAATGGTTTTGTGACTTTCGACCAGTTAAAGTTTTCCTTTATAAAGTTTTGTCCATTTTTTGAAAGTAGATCATATTTAGCCTTATCTCTAAGTGATAAGATTTGATTGATAAAATCATTCGAATCTTCCGCAATTAATATAGATTCATTTGGCACTGCATTGAGGGCATTATTTGCAAGCTTCGTTGTAATACTTGGAATACCTAAGGCCATGGCTTCTAGTAGTTTATTCTGTAATCCCGTTCCGATTTTCATGGGAGCAATGAATATTTTGCCTGATAAGTATGCCGTTCGAATGTCCTTAGGGTTGGCAAGTATGTCAATTTTTTTAGATTTCTCCTGCAGATTCAATAATAGCTTAGCTGGTTCTGCTCCAGCAGCTAAAAAGGAGAAATTCAATCCCTTTTTCTTAGCTTCAGGAAGAAGTTTATTTATTATAAACTTTACTGCTTCAACATTTGGTGAATAATTCAAATTACCAACGAAAACCAAGTCATAGCCCGGTTCGGTCCGAGTGATATTTTCAAAAAAGCTATCAGACACACCGTTAGGAATACATTTTACAGGTTGCTTTATTGTGGTGCCCATTAATTTTTTATCCTGCTCGCTAATTATTGAATGAATTTCAAAATAATCGTAAATAAGTCGTTCATATTCGTTCAGCCTTTTACATTCAATTTTGAATAACCACTTTAAGTAAAATGGTTCAAAAGCTATTCTCCGTTCGACACCTGTTGAAAAGGCGTCCATATAGTCCAGTGTTTTAGGACAATCATGGTAATTTTTAACATATTCAGCCACTCTTATTAGTTGACAAAAGATATGATCTGGAGACTTTTCTCTTAGCTTTTTACCAATCTTTTTATGAATGCGGTAATTAAAGAAATAAGCGATTTGAAGTGGTTTCCCTATGAATAAAGCAACAAGGCAGGATAACCAACTTTTCCATTTTGGAAGCAAATGAATATTGATTTCAGAACAATATTTTTCTAATTCAGAGATATCTTCTTTTTTGGGTTTGTTTTCTGAAATACAAATTAGTGTAATATCGAATTCTATACTTAATTCTTTGATTTGAAAATACGCACGAAGCTTGTCGCCTTTCTCCAATGGATAAGGAAATCTTGATAATACGACAACTATCTTTTTTTTCTCCTTATCTAACATTATCTCGAATTAAATTTGAAAGTGAATAAGCAGAATACCAGTTATTATAAAAGTCCAATGCTTTTTGAGACAATGCTATTCTTTTATTTTTATCTCGTGATAGCGCAACAGCTTGCAGAATAAATTCTTCATCGGTGTTACATATGATTAAACCTTCATTATTTTTAAGAGGAATCCCTTGAGCGCCGGCTGTTGTTGTGATAACTGGCACACCAATGGATAGTGCGTCAATAATTTTCACTCTAACTCCGGAGCCACTCTCAATGGGTGCTAGAAGAATTCCATTTGTTGAGAGAAATTCAAATTTATCGGCAACAAATCCAAGGAGTTCAATCCGAGAGTTACTAGGAACCTCAAGTGAATCCATGAATGAACCTGCAATCTTTAAATTTGAATTTGGGCATGCTTCCAATATTAGAGGAAATAATTTGTCGCGAAGTCTTTCATAACTCATTAAGTTCGGATGCCAATTCATTGCTCCAAAATGCATAAAAGAATCCGGTTTGTCGGTCCATTTTAAGTTCTTTTGAGAGGGAAAGTAGGGAAGTGTTATGATCCTGGAGTTTGTCCAAGAACGAAAGACATTACAATCTTCCTCAGAGATAGAAAGAATTAAATCGCACTGATGAAGTATGCTTTTTTCACGTTTTTTGATTTGATAGGCTAGAAGCTTAAGGTAGCTTCTTTTAAACCATTTTTTTTCAATTTTGGCTTTTTGATCCGTTATTTTCGATTCAACATTGTGCATCCTCAAAACAAATTTTGAATTAGGGGCCAATTTTTTTAATCTCTCTATCATTTGTGCGGAATACAAAGAATCCAAAACAATAAAATCAAAAAAGCATCCGTTGACTGACTTTTCAAAAGCGGTCAACATTTCCTTGCTTTCAAAACGGGAAAGTTGATATGATTTTCCAAATACAATGGCCTGAACGGCACCAATTAAACTAGGTTTTAAGTGAATTGAAATTGATTCTGTTTTTAAAGTATTCCATTCATCTGTTTCGTATAATTTCTTGTCAAAAGGATGTTTTTCAGATGAAAATGATAGATGCTTGATTTCAACTTTTTCAGAGAGTAAATTTTTAACAAATGACTCGCTCGCAGCTGTGCCACCGTCAATTGCTGGCAAAAATGGTTTATTAGTTACGAGCAGTGTTTTCATTTGCTGTTTTTTTGAATTTCCGAAAGAATTTCACCCAATTATCCATTACAAAAAGGGGTGAATCGTTCACTGCAGCTCGCATTAAAATAATCGCCAATGGAGTTAATATCATTGATGGAAACCACATTCCAATGAAAGGGGATACGATACCTTGTTTAGCAAAATTTTCGCCTAAAGAAAATAGAATGAAATAAAACATAAAAAGTAGTGCCGCAATAACCACGGGTGCTCCAAATCCTCCTTTTCTTACAATTGCTCCCAAGGGTGCCCCAATAAAAAATAAGACAATAATAGTGTAAGTAAGTGCTATTTTTCTTTGAGATTCAATTTCATAATCGCGCACAGATTTAACCATCATTTCCATGTAAGCTCTCTGTTGTGTTAGATTATCAATTTTCCTTCTTAATGCTGTTTGCGACATGCCAATTGCTCTGCTTTTGTCTTCCCTGTTAAGTGAATCCCAAAAGATTATTCTTGCGGGAAGAGCTTGATTTTCGGAGGTGTCTTTTGTTTCTCCCAACTTAATATTTTGTGATTGAAAAAACTTATGGTCAGATTTTATAGATTTAACAAAATTAGTGGTAATACTATCCGATCGTCTTTGAATTGAATCGATAGCGTATTTTAATTGAAATACATTTAGCATTTCAAAATCGTTTTTAAAAAGTTCTTCTTCTGATCGATTTAATGCAAAGCCGGTTAAATCAATTTTATAGGTGGATTTATCGAAAGTTGTCCTACGAGCAGGTCGGTTGCTATTCTGATTGTTGATTATATTTTCATTTTCATCAAAGAGGGGAGGTTGGGCTGATAATTCCTCTACAACATTCCCTTTGTTCAATTCAAAAAACAAATACTTTCCATTTTCGGATTTGTACATCCTTCCAGTCTCAGCACGAATGGTTTTTATTTCGCTGGTATTGCTGTGATCATGAATGATAATATTGGTGAATTTATCTTCGTTTACTTCATCTACTTTTATGGCATAACCATCTAATTCCTTTGTATAGGCGCCAGGGGAAAGAATAGCCGCTATTTTTGTGTTTTGAATGTCATAAATTATAGAATGCCATTTTAAATTTGCAACAGGGATAACATAGTTGGCGAAATAAAACGTACAACTTGCTATTATTAAAACAACGAATATTAGCGGTCGCATAATTCGTAACAGAGATAATCCGCTGGATTTTAAAGCAGTAAGCTCATTGTTTTCAGATAAGTTCCCGAAGGTCATTATTGATGACAATAGAATAGCGAGTGGCAAAGCAAGCGGTATTAAACTTGCACTTACAAAAAGCAAAAGTTCTAAAATGATATACACTTCAATTCCTTTTCCCATTAAATCGTCTATATACAGCCAAAAAAACTGCATAATTAGGATAAACATGGAAATCAAAAAAGTAACAACGAACGGACCTGCGAACGATCGAATGCTAAAAACGTAAAGTCTCTTGAATGGCAACCTCATGTAGGCACAAAGATAAGGATTGAAACGTTTGTAAATTCAATCTTACAACGAAAGAAATAGAAAATTATGCGCCCAATGTGCGCCTTAAACCTTCAATTAAAGACTCCCACAAGGCTTGAGACTCTTCCATATCCTCTTCGTATTCAAAATCAGTGACTTTCAAGACCACTGTTTTTGTCATAGGATCAATTTCATAATGCAATTGAAAATAGGTCTCTAGACCCTCAACTTCATCGTCCATTTTTTGCCATTTAATCTTTTCACCAGTTTTTTTAGATAAAAGACGAGCTTGTTCTTCGCTTCCATCCCAAAAAAACGTGTAAATGTCATCGCTAATATTTACGTCATCTGCGAACCATTCGCTTAGTCCTCCTGGAGTAAAAAGCATATTTTCTAAAACTTTTGGAGAGGTGTTCAGTAAAAATTCGAGTTCAAATTTCTTTTTCTCGGACATGTAGTTTATTAATTAATTATAACTTCGCATTCTTATTTCCGAAATATACTTAAATCTTTTCAATGGCTCTAGTTCATTCTTTCGAAAAAAATGGCAATCTTTTATTTAAATACAGAGGACAAATTCCTGTCGCTTTGTTTATTATGGCCATACCAGTAATT